>LNFM01000580.1_pt1 | contig 104053 bp, 92 predicted proteins | sample 596031 | NCBI WGS metagenome assembly LNFM01 (sample SAMN04254537, study PRJNA301005) | activated carbon metagenome | isolation source: dual media filters at the Ann Arbor, Michigan drinking water treatment plant | place: USA: Ann Arbor
TCTTCGCGTGCCTTGGCTTCTGCCTCCGCCTGCGCCCTGGATCGGGCTTCTTCCTGGGCTCGAAGCTCGGCTTCCTCGCGGGCGCGCAACGCCGCTTCTTCGCGTGCTTGCGCTTCGGCTTCAGCGCGCAACCGCGCGGCGAGTTCCTGTTCGGCGCGTCGCTCGGCTTCTTCGCGCGCCTTGCGTTCGGCGTCTTCGCGTGCCTTGGCTTCTGCCTCCGCCTGCGCCCTGGATCGGGCTTCTTCCTGGGCTCGAAGCTCGGCTTCCTCGCGGGCGCGCAATGCTGCTTCTTCGCGTGCTTGCGCTTGGGCTTCGACGCGAAGTCGAGCCTCGGTTTCTTGCGCGGCACGTCGTTCGGCTTCCTCGCGGCCACGACGTTCGGCTTCCTCGCGAGCCTTGGCCTCGGCCTCGGCACGTGCACGTGCTTGCGCCTCATCGCGAGCCCTTGCTTCCGCTTCCTCGCGCGCACGTGCTTCGGCTTCAGCGCGTAGGCGTGCCTCGGACGCCTGTTCCGCGCGACGTTCGGCTTCTTCGCGGGCTCTGCGTTCGGTTTCTTCGCGAGCGCGCGCCTCGAACTCGGCACGCATCCGCGCCTCCGCCTCCTGTGCGGCGCGTCGTTCGGCCTCCTCGCGCCCACGGCGTTCGGCCTCCTCGCGTGCACGGGCATCGGTTTCCGCCTGTGCCCTGGCGTCGGCTTCTTCGCGAGCGCGGCGCTCGGCTTCCTCACGCGCCTTGCGTTCGATCTCCGCCTGCGCGCGCGCCTCGGCTTCGAAACGTGCGCGCGCCTCGGCTTCGGCGCTGGCGCGCTGTTCCGCCTCTTCGCGGGCGCGCCGCTCTGTCTCTTCGCGTACCTTGGCTTCGGCCTCGGCTCTATGACGAGCTTCGATCTCTGCTTGGACGCGTGCTTCGGCTTGTTCTTGGGCGCGGATGTTCTCTTCTTCGCGCGCCTTGGCTTCTGCTTCGATGCGGGCCCGAGCATCGGCTTCCGCCTTTGCGCGTGTCTGGGCTTCCGCGAGCATGCGAGCCATTGCCTGCAGTTTCGCCTCCAGCTCGGCGCGTGCGCGAGCTTCGGTCTCTGCCCGAGCGAGCGCCTCGCGTTCGGCCTGTGCGCTCGTTCGCGCGCGCTCTTGGGCCTCGGCTTCCGCCTGCGCTCTCGCGTCGGCTTCTGTGCGAGCACGGGTCTCTGCTTCGGCTCGAGCCTTGGCTTCGGCCTCGTAGCGCTGTTTCATCTGCAATGCCGCACGCATGCGCGCCTCGGCTTCTGCGCGTCCTTGGGCTTCCGTGGCTGCGCGCACCTCGGCTTCGGCTCGCTCTCTGGCGGCCGAGGCTGCGCGAACCTGGGCTTCCGCCTCGGCCCGCGCTCGGGCTTCGGTCTGCGCCTGCGCTTGCGCTACCAGCTTGGCTTTGGCCTCCATCGCCGCAAGAGCTTCCGACTCATGGCGCATGCGTCCCTGGGCTTCGGCGCGAGCCTTCGCTTCGGCTTCGGCGCGGGCACGAGCCTCGGCGACCTGGTTGAGCTTGTTCAAGGATTCCGGCGAGGTGAAATCGAGATCCGCGAGGTCGGAGCGCCGGTCGGCCGAGGCGTCCTTCATGCGAAGCGTGGCGGGCCGGAGGCTTTGGGTCGCATTCGGATCGAATGGGGCGGCGATGCGGGCGCCGGAGCCAGCCGGCATCGCTCCCGTCGAAAAGACCTTGATGTAGCCTTCGCTGGCCAGTCGAGCGAGGGCGTTGGTGAGTTCGTCGTATTCCAGACCGGATGCCTTCCCCAGCATCTCGGCAACGGTCGACTTGCCATCGACCAGGGCGAACACGCGTTCGAGCTCTCTCGAGAGCTTGATCGTGCGGTTCCTTACTTCGAGCACGCCTTTGGCGGTTTTGGTATAGATGGTCTGCTCGCTCATGCGCAGTCAGCCTTCGGCAAGTTTTCGATGGGCAGGCGCCCGTGTTTTTCGCGTTCGAGGCGTGGATTATTGCTATTGTAAAGCCCGCATCCGTATAGTGTAATCCGCGCCACGATTCGAGCCGCAGCCCGCCAGAACCGTTCCGCAGACCGAGCTACCATGACCGTTATAGCCTATGCCATGCTCGTGGGCGGTCGCTTTCCCTAGGGCATGACGGGAAACGGTTCGGCCCCGAGCGATGCGCAAGGTCGCCTCGGATCGTGCCGGAGTGCCATGTTATATCGGCGTAAGCGGTGTACTCTTTGGCCGATATGATGGAACAGAAAGCGCGGATGCCGTCTGCAACGCGGGCTGGCGTCCTTCGTGAGGCCCTCCGGGCTTCGATATCGGAGCAGAAGGTCGCGGTGTGAATGCAAGGGGAGAAAGGGCGAATCGGAATGTCCGGACGGCGTAACGACTACGACGTCACGAATCGGGTCCGGACAACCGATCCTGGCGAAGTGGAAGCCGAGATCGGACGCATTTTTCATACGCTCTTTCCGAGTGCGCCCGGCCGGGCGATCAAGCAGGCAATCGACGATGCGACCCGCCTATTCCGGGGAGAATTTCCGGGATACGCGGCGTGCGACACGGCCTATCACGATCTGCAGCATACGCTGGATGTCTCGCTGGCGATGGCCAGGATCATGGCCGGTTACGTGCGTCAGGAAAGAGACGACCTGATCGATGCCGACCTCTTCTGCTTCGGCGTCATGGCGGCGTTGTTTCACGACGCCGGCTACATACGGCGTATCGGCGACCAGCGGCATCTCAACGGTGCTGAATACACGAAGATACATGTGTCCCGCGGAGGCCTCTTTCTGCGGCATTACCTGCGCAGGATCGGTTTGGGCAAGTTCTCGGATGCCGCTGCGCCCACCTTGCACTTCACCGGCTACGAACGGGCTGCCCATCGCATACGCGTGCCCGACCCCGTGTTTCGGCTGATCGGGAACATGCTCGGGTCGGCAGACATCATCGCTCAGATGGCCGATCGCTGTTACCTCGAAAAATGCTACGAACGTCTATATCCGGAGTTCGTGCTCGGCGGCGTCGACCGCAGGGTCGAGGGCGACGGCAGCGAGCAGCTGATCTTCGCTTCGGCAGAGGATCTCGTCTTTCGCACGCCACAGTTCTATCGCTCGGCGATGAAGCGCTTGCACGAACAACTCGATGCCGTCATGCGTTTCGCCGCAGAGCGGGCGCAGCAACCCAACTTGTACGTCGAGGAGACCGAAAAGAACGTTCGCTATGCCCACCGACTGGCCGAGCAGGGAGATCTGAGCGCACTGCGTCGTCAGCCGCCGCAAACACCGGCCGGGCGCTCGCGGCGCGGACGTTGACCGCGCGATCGCGGGATGGGGAGATGGAAGGGTCGGCCGGCGAATTGGCCGGACCGTCCTGGATGGAAATATCAGTGCAAATGCTTGTGCCGGGCGTGGGGCACATGTTCGGATAGCTGCAGTTCGCCCAGTTTTTCGCGATCGGCCCAGTCCTGGTCGAAGAGTTCGTTCACCACGGACGTAACGCGCTCGATGGCTTCTTTGCCGAAGTGGCGCCCCAGCAGATACTGGACGTCCTCCACCATGCGCGTGCGCTGAGCCTCGTGAATCGCTTCGCGGGAAGGACCGACGAAGATCAGCTGCGATTCATCCTGGCCATCGTCGTGAAAGTAAGTGAGTTCGATGACCGTGGTGCCGTCGGTGAGCGGGCCAAGGGTCTGCATCGAGTCCTCGACACAGCGGTGAAAATTGCGCCCGACTTCGCCTGTCCAGCAGATCGTCAATTCGCGCGCCGTGGTATCGAACGTGATGCCCGGCTCTTCCTGCTCAAGGCTGCGGGCTTCTTCGAAGGAGTCAATGTCCAGATAGGTCAGCCAGGGACGCAAGCCGGATTCGACCTGTGTGGCTGTGACGCCCTTGAGAAACCGCAAGTTGCCGTGCACATGGACTTCAGTACGCATGATTGCCCCCGGCAAATAGGTCTATTTGAACAAAATCGGACCGGGGGCTCAACCAAAGTATTTTCGGCGGCGGTTGCGGGCGTGAAGGGCGGCGGGTCGTGGCTATAATCCGCCGACTGTGGAGGAGGAAGCCGTGAGTGCTTGCAGTGTGCGCGCAACGATCGGGATGGGCATGGGCGCCTTGTTTTTCGCCGGCGCATCGTGCGTCGGCGCGCGCCCGATCGCCAGCGCAGAGCTTGCCGCGCGCGCCTACCCTGTGAAGGCGGTGCGCCTGATCGTCGCAGCTTCACCTGGGGGCACCGCGGATTTCGCCGCGCGCGTGATCGGCGCGAGGCTGAATGAAACCTGGCAGCAACCCGTGGTGATCGACAATCGACCGGGGGCCAATGGGATCATAGGCACCGAAATGGCTGCGCGGGCAGCACCCGATGGATATACCTTGTTGATGGTCGGCGCCGGATTGGCCATCAGTCCGAGCCTTTACGCGCGCGTGCCCTACGATCCGGTTCGTGATTTCGTCCCGATCACGCAGGCGATCGCGGTGGCCAATGTCCTCGTGATGCATCCTTCGGGGGGCTTTGCGAGTCTCGCCGACATGGTGGGTGCGGCACGCGCCAAACCCGGGACCGTCACGTTCGGCTCGGCAGGTCACGGTACACCGGGCCACCTGATTCTGGAGTTGTTTCAGCTCGCAGCGGGCGCGCGGTTTTCACACGCGCCGCAGCGAGGCGGTCGTTCGGCGTTGCATGAGCTCCTCGGCGCACAGGTCCACGCACTGTTCAGCATCGCCCCTGCGGCCTTGCCCCACGTGCGCGCCGGTCGGCTGAAGGCGCTGGCAGTGGCAAGCGGCGCGCGCACTCGCGCCGCGCCCGATGTGCCGACCCTCGCCGAGTCCGGCTATCCGGGATTCGACGTGACGGGTTGGTTCGGTATCCTGGTGCCTGCGGGAACACCGGAGCCGATCGTCGCCAGACTCAACGCAGAAATCGTGCGCACGTTGCGCCTGCCGGACATCGAGCAGCGATTGCGCGCGCAAGCAGCCGATGCGGTGGCGAACGACCCGCGAGCGTTTGCGCGCCATGTCGCTGCGGAAACGCAGCGCTGGTCCAAGGTGATCAAGCAAGTCGGCATCAAGCCGCACTGAAGGCGCTGTGCGCCCCGGTTGATCGTGGCAGAACCCGAAGGAGGAGACGCAAGTTGAACGACACGCAGGCACAGGCAAGTGAACGCGACGCAGCACGCCCAGGCAAAGTCCGGCGCGCCCGCGGATGTTGGCAATCGCTCGAGGCGCTTCTCAGGCGCGGGACGAGGGCTCTGCGCTTCATGTTGCGCATGATCGTCGTCGGAGGGCTTGCGGGTTGCGTCTACGCGGCGCAGACCCCTCCGACCGAGTACGCCTTCGAGCCGGTGATCGGCATGCCAGGCAAGGACGTGGTGTGGGTGCCGACGCCCCCGCCCGTGATCGATTTCATGCTCGACGTGGCCAAGGCGACGCCGAAGGACTACATCGTTGATCTCGGTTCGGGCGACGGACGCATCGTGCTCGGTGCCGCGAAGCGCGGCATACGCGCGCTCGGTGTCGAGCTCAATCCCGATCTGGTGCAACTGGCGAGGGAAGAGGCGGTGCGTCTGGGCGTAAGCGAGTATGCGCAGTTTCTGGTCCAGGACATGTTCAAGACCGACTTGACTCCCGTCACGGTATTGATGACCTACCTGCTGCCTCATTTGAACCAGCGCATCCGCCCGCAGCTGCTCGCGCAAATGAAACCGGGTTCGCGAGTCGTGACCTACGCCTTTCACATGGGCGAGTGGCAGCCCGACACCGTGGCGCAGCTCAACGGCCTCACCGTGCATCTGTGGATCGTGCCGGCGGCGGCGATGGGGGAGTGGCGCTGGAGTCACGACGGCATCGGCTTCAGCCGCGACTACGCGATGAGTGTGCGGCAGAAGTTCCAGTTCATCGAGGGGCAGGCCAGCACCAAGACCAGCCCCGTCTACCTGCGGGACATGAAGCTCGAAGGCGACCGCATCAGCTTCACCCTGACCGAGGAGGCGGGCAGCTCTTTGGCGCAAACGCGCTACGAAGGGCGGATCGACGGCGATGTGATCACCGGCACGGCGCGCACCAACGATCACAAGGCGTCTCGCCCCTGGCGCGCGACCCGCATCGCCGGTCGTACCGACATCGAACAGCGCAAGTAAGCATCGTCCGGCCGCGTCGGGGCGCGGCCGGCTTCGGCACGACGCGGTCGCTTACCGGCTGCCGTATTTCTTCAAGACCTTCCGGTCGAACTTCAAGCCGAAGCCCGGCTTCTGCGGCACGATCAGATCGCCGCTCGCCTTGTCCACCGTCGGCACTTCCTCGAACAGGGGCGCCGACCAAGGCATGTATTCCACCGTGAGCCCGTTGGGAATGGCGGCGATCAGATGCACCTGGAATTCGGGCACCAAATGGCTTACCACGGGGAGATTGAAGGCCTGCGCCATGCCGGCGATCTTGAGCAGGCCGGTCACGCCCCCGGCCCGTATCAGGTCGATCATCACGATGTCGACCGAGCGGGCTTCGAGCATATGACGAAACGGTACGCTGCCGTAGACGTACTCGCCGCCTGCGACAGGGGTCGATAGGGCATCCGTGACGCGCGCGAGACCCGCGTAATCGTCGTGGGTGGTGACATCCTCGAGCCAGAAGAGCCGCATAGGCTCGATACGGGTGCCGATGTCGATCGCCTGGTGGACGCTCCACAGCTGGTTGATGTCGCACATCAGATCGGTATCGAAGCCGACGGCTTCGCGCATGAGCTTGATGCGCTCGACTTCCTGCTCGGGGCGCGCGTTTCCGCCCCCGAGTTGGGTCTTCATCTGCCGGAAGCCCTGCGCCTTCAATTTCGGACCGGCCTTGACCAAGTGATCGAGGGAGAAGCCCCGCATCAGCGCGCCACTTGCATAGGTGGGCACGCGCGGGCGGTAGCCGCCGGCCAGTGCCCACACGGGCAGGTCGAGCGCCTTGCCCTTGATGTCCCACAGGGCGATGTCGATCGCCGAGAGCGCAAGCTGCAGGATCCCGCCCGGACCGGAGTTGCCCGCGGCCGCGCGCAGCTTGCCCATGACGGCTTCGATATTGATCGGATCTTCGCCCTTGGCGAGCGCGGCCAGATCCTCGACGGCGGCGAGCAGGGCGCGGCTGATGGCCGCGCCGAAGAACGTGACGCCGACGCCTTCGATGCCTTGGTTGGTGCGCAGTTCGAGCGTGACGAGTTCGCGGACCGCGCCGGGGATGGTCGGCCCGCCGGCGAGCGGCTCGTCCGCAGGCAGACGCACCAGGTGGCACTTGGCATCGGTAATCTTCATGGCTCCTCCTTGGGGATGGATGCTGCTGTGCTTCGGATTCTACTCCCGCTGCCCAGGCGTGCGGCACGCCGACGCATGCGGGTATGCTTGCGTCCGACCGCCTGATCGCACCAGGCAATGTGAGAGGGGACCGACCATGACGCGATTGGAACGCGATTTTCTCGGCGAGCGCGAACTGCCCGACGATGCCTACTATGGAATCCAGGCATTGCGCGGCAAGGACAACTTCCGCATCACCGGCATCCGCACTTCGGTCGAGCCCTATTTCGTGAAAGCCTTCGGTTACGTGAAGAAGGCGGCTGCCATGGCGAATCGTGATCTCGGCGTGCTCGAGCCCAGGATCGCCGAAGCGATCATCGTCGGCTGCGATCGCCTTATCGCGGGCGAGTTCAGGCGCGAGTTCATCACGGATTTCATCCAAGGCGGGGCGGGCACCTCGGTGAACATGAACGCCAACGAGGTGATCGCCAATCTGGCCCTGGAGCATCTGGGGTATGCCAAGGGCGAGTATCAGCACGTGAATCCGAACGATCACGTGAACTTCGGGCAGTCGACCAACGATGTTTATCCGACGGCGCTGCGGCTGGCGCTGATCCTGCGGCTGTCGAGCTATTCGGGTTCGCTCCAGCAACTGCAGCAGGCCTTCGTGCGCAAGGGCGAGGAGTTCCGGGGCGTGCTGAAGATGGGTCGCACGCATCTTCAGGACGCGGTGCCCATGTCGATGGGAGACGAATTCAACGGCTGGGGAACCACGATCGGCGAGGAGGTCCAACGCATCGACGAATCGCGCCGGCTGCTGCAGGAGGTCAATCTCGGCGCCACGGCGATCGGGACGTCGGTGACGGCGCCGCCGGGGTATCCGAGGCTTGCCACCCAGCATCTGTCCGCGCTGACCGGACTCGATTTCGTCCTTGCGCACGATCTGGTCGAGGCCACCTCCGACACCGGCGTCTTCGTCCAGCTTTCGGGCGTGCTCAAGCGCACGGCGGTCAAGCTCACCAAGATCTGCAACGATCTGCGCCTGCTTGCTTCCGGTCCCCGCTGCGGCTTCAACGAGATCGACTTGCCGGCTTTGCAGCCGGGCTCGTCGATCATGCCCGGCAAGGTCAATCCGGTGATTCCCGAGGTCGTGAACCAGGCGGGGTTCCTGGTGATCGGCCTCGACACGACCGTGACGCTCGCAGCCTCGGCGGGGCAGCTTCAGCTCAACGTCATGGAGCCGGTGATCGCGTTCTCGCTGTTCCTTTCGATCAATGCGATGGAGAACGCGGTCGACGCGTTGCGCGCCGATTGCATCGACGGGATCCGCGCGAACTCGGATCGAACGCGGGACATGGTCCTCAACTCGCTCGGCATCGTGACGCTGCTCAAGCCCGTGTTGGGCTACACGCTGTGCGCGGAGATCGCGCGCGAGGGTTACCTGGAGAAAAAGTCCTTGCGGCAGATCGTCGTCGACGAGCGCCGGCTCTTGAGTCCTGAACGTTGGGACGAGATCTTTTCGTTCAGCAATCTGATCCGTCCCGAGTTCACGAGATAGGCCGCCGGGCGCCGGCGCCGGTCACGACGCGCGGCGCTTCGGGTTTTGACGAGCGATCCTTTAGAATTCCGGTCGTTTCCTCGATGCGGCCCCGGTGCCGCGCGCAATACGCGCCGCACGCTCGATCAAGCAGTGTGCGCGCAAAACATCTTCCTCAGGAGCCACACCGATGACGCATGACCTGGGCAACGGCCCCACGATGCAACTGGCGCGCTGGATCTCGAATCTGAAATGGCGTGACCTGCCCGAGAGAACCAAGGAAGTTTCCCGGCTGGCCTTGTTCGATACGGTCGGGTGCGGCGTCTACGGTTATGAAACCCAGTGGACGCAAGCCCTGCTGGGCTGGACCCAGGCCGGCGGTGGCCGCGGTGCCTCGCGCATATGGAATGCCGAGCAGCCCAAACTGCGCGCGGCCGATGCCGCATTGGTCAACGGCACGTCCTCGCACGCCTTCGAACTCGACGATTATCACAATGCCAAGCTGCACCCCGGCGCGGTGGTCGTGCCGGCGGCGCTGGCCATGGCCGAGCAGCTGGAATCGTCCGGCGAGCAATTGCTGACGGCGATCGCCGCGGGCTACGAGGTCATGATTCGTTCCAGCCTGGCCCTGGAGCCTTCGGCTGCGCGGCTGCGTGGCTGGCACCTGACGGGGGCCTGTGGTCCTTTCGGGGCTGCCGCTGCTTGTGCCGTGTTGATGGGGCTGGATGCCGAACGCACGGCTTGGGCGCTGGGTCTGGCGGGCACGCAGGGCGCGGGGCTGTGGGCCTTCAATGCCGACGGTACCATGAGCAAGCGCCTGCACGCCGGCAAGGCGGCTCATTCGGGAGTGATGGCTGCCGAGCTGGCTGCCGCGGGTTTCAGCGGGCCCACCCAGATCTACGAGACCCAGGACGGAGGCTTCCTCAAGGCTTTCTCGGACAAGTCCAATGCCGCACCGCTCACGCACGAACTGGGTTCGACTTATCACCTCGACGGCGTTTCGATCAAGCCTTACTCCTGCTGCGGCAGCACGCACGCATACATCGATGCGGCGTTGGCGTTGCGGCAGCGACTGGGCAATGCCTGGGATCCGATGCGGCCGGTGCGGGTGGGGCTGAGCAAGGTGGTCGACGTGCAGTGCGGCTTCGACTATGCGCCGAGTTCTGCGCTCAATGCGCAGATGAGCCTGCGTTACTGCGTGGCTGTCGCGCTGATGGACGGCCAGGTGCTGCCTGCACAGTTCAGCGAGCAGAAGATGAACGATCCTGCGATCGGGGCGCTCGCCGCGCGGCTCGAGCTGGTCGACGATCCGGCGCTCGACAAGCTCTATCCGGTGCACTTCGCGGGGTGGGTCGCGGCCAACGTGAACGACGCCTGGATGCAGGTCGACATTCTCGATCCTACCGGGTCGACGGCGAAACCCGTCGATGCCGCGGCGGCGCGGAGCAAGTTCGCAGCCAACAATCCGCGCTTGCCCGTCGAGGAAATCGCCCGGGTAGCGTCGAACATCGAGCGCCACAGCGCCCGCGACTTGATCGATCTACTGGTACCGCCAAGCGGCAAGCGAGCCGCCGCATAACGTACTGAGTGGGAGTTCGTTGATGAATGGCCGAACGATGCCGACGGTGTAGAAGGGACGAAAGGGTCGGAATCGGCGTCAGACGCGACGGAAACCGCAGCCAGGTTAGACACCTGAAGAGGATTTCCGACAAAGAGTGGCGTCGGTTCTAGGCGCTTTGGTTCAGCGAATTTTCGACTCAGGACACCCAGTTCCGTGCGCCGTCAGTTGGCCTTCAGGCCCATCTGCTTGGCCACCGTGCGCCAGGTCGCGACTTCGGCAGCGATGTAGCGAGCAAACTCTTCAGGGGTGCTCGTCACGACGTCGAAACCGATGGCGACCAGCCGGTCGCGCACGACCGGCGTCTGCACGGCCTTGATGATCTCGTTGTTGAGCCGCGCCACGATGGGTTTGGGTGTGCGGGCCGGTGCCAGCGCGCCGAACCAGCCGACTGCCTCGAAGCCGGGGTAGCCCGATTCGGCGATCGTCGGTATGTCCGGCGCGATCGTCATGCGCTGTTTGCCGGTTACGGCGAGGAGCCTCAGTTTCCCGGCTTTGGCGTGGCCGGCCACCGCCGACATGCCGCCCAGCATGATGCCGACGTGCCCGCCCAGCAAGTCGATCACAGCCTGGCCGCTGCCCTTGTACACGATATGGTTCAAGCGTATGCCCGCTGCGTGCTGAAGCAACTCGGCGCTCATGTGCCCGATGGTGCCAATGCCGCCGGAAGAGTAGTTCAGCTGGCCCGGCTTGGCCTTCGCCAGCGCGACCAGTTCCTTCACCGAACTCACGCCCACCGAAGGGTGGATGGCGAGCACGTTGGCGGATGCGGTGAGCTGGGTGATCGGCGAGAAATCCTTGACCGGGTCGTAGCCGACATCGCCCGAGATGGCGGGGTTCGTGGCCATGGTGGCGATGTAAGCGAGGCCGATCGTATGGCCGTCGGGCAAGGCCTTCGCGATGATCTGCGTACCCAACGCGCCGCTGGCGCCCGAGCGGTTGTCGAGCACGACCTGCTGACCGAGTTGGTCGGCGAGCTGCGGACCCATCGCGCGCACGATGGTGTCCGAACTGCCTCCGGGGGCAAAGGGTATGACGAACCGAATCGGTCTGACGGGGTAGGTGCCCGCCGCCTCCTTGCTTTGGGCGAGCGCGGCTTCGAGCGGGAACAACGCGGATACGAGCAACAACGGAGTGCTGAGACGGAGGCTGGTTTTCATTTGAGATGCAGCAGGCTCCTCGGGTCGGCGAGGGCGCTTGCGCTGACGGCTGATGAGGAGAGAAACGATTGTTTGGTCGATAATACCAGCAGGGACATCGATCCGATTGCCGAGGCCTGTCCGAGCGACTACGATGAAGCGTTGTTTCGGCATCCCGTGCTCCCTATGCTCGGCGCCCTGGGTGGCTCCACTGCCTTGCGTTTCGTTCATGGAGCGAGCGCAACAAGTCGTGAAGCAGAGCAGACATCCCGGCACGCAAATTTTTCGTTCCGATGCGCGGTCGGCAAAGTTCGTGTGGCGCCTGAGCGCGCAGATCCGCAACAAGCACCGGGCGTCGGATATCGAGGAATGGGTCCGGCCAACAGCGTTTGCCGTGCCGCCGGCGCGCCCGAGGCATCTCGGGCGGGCTAGAAGCGCGATGTCGAGTAGACGCAAAACGCAGTCAAACGAATCGAGGTCTGCCTGACATCGTGAATCACGCGCACCGCTTCGATCGGCTGTTTCTCGCTCTGGGCAGCCTCTTCGCATTGTTGGCTGTAGCGCTCGGCGCTTTCGCGGCGCATGCGCTCAAGGCGCGTCTGGGTGCCGACCTGCTCGCCACCTTCGAGGTCGGCGTGCGCTATCAGATGTACCATGCGCTGGCGTTGCTGGCCGTGGGGCTCGCCCACAAGTCGTGGCCGAGCTCGCTGCTTGCCGCGAGCGGCTGGCTGTTCGTGCTCGGAATCTTGGTTTTTTCCGGTAGCCTTTACGTGCTCAGCTTGAGCGGGATTCGCGGGTTCGGCGCGATCACGCCTTTCGGCGGCATCGCATTCCTGGCAGGCTGGGCCTGTCTTGCCCGAGCTGTCTGGAAGCAATAGTCGCCATGGATCGTCTGCCGCATCTGTTCGACAGCAATCGCGTGTGGGCCGCCCGGATGACGCGCTCGGACCCGCAGTTCTTCCAGCGCCTCGCCGATCAGCAGGCGCCGGAGCTGCTTTGGATCGGCTGCTCCGACAGCCGCGTGCCCGCGAATCAGATCACCGGACTGCTGCCCGGCGAAGTGTTCGTGCAGCGCAACGTCGCCAATCTGGTGGTGCATACCGATCTGAATTGTCTGTCGACCATCCAGTTCGCCGTGGATGTGCTGAAGGTGAAGCACATCGTGGTCTGCGGTCATTACGGGTGCGGCGGCGTGCTGGCGGCCTTGCGCAGCGAGCGTCTCGGATTGGTCGACAACTGGCTGCGACATGTCCAGGACGTGCGCGGGCGTCATCAGGCTCAGCTCGACGCACTCGCTGCCGAGACGGCGCAGCACGACCGCCTGTGCGAACTCAACGTGATCGAGCAGGTGGTCAACGTCGGGCAGACGACCGTGGTTCGGGATGCCTGGCGTCGCGGCGCGGATTTGGCGCTGCACGGCTGGATCTACGACGTGAGCGATGGGCTGCTGCGTGATCTTGGCATGTGCGCTTCGAGCGAGGCCGCATTGTTCTGCAGAGCTCGAGCAGCCCGCGAGCGCGAGATGTCGAAACGAAACTCTCAGCGTCCGGGCGACCGAGGTTAGGGCGGCCCCCGGGTCCGCGAGTTTCGCCAAGTGGGGGCAGGTTCCCGCGCGAGGTGGAGGGTTCGATGCTCCCCCGACAGGTACAATCGGCAGCGTCCGTGGATCCGGGGCAGAAAGCGACCGTCGTGCATATCCTCCCGTTTCGCATCGTCAACGTTTTCGCCGAGAGCCCACTGGGCGGCAATCCGCTGTGCGTGTTGGAAGACGCGAGCGGGCTCGATACTGCGACCATGCAGGCCCTCGCGCTTCAGTTCAATCTTTCCGAGACGACGTTCATATTGCCCGCCGACGACGTTCGCGCCCATCGTCGCGTGCGCATCTTCACGCCCACGTTCGAGATGCCGTTCGCGGGCCATCCCACGCTGGGCACCGCGCATGTGGTGCGCGCGCTCACCGGTTGCGGCGATCGCGTGGAACTGCAGATGCAGGCCGGGGTCGTCCCGGTGCGGGCGCAGGGAGCGCGTTGGACGCTCAAGGCGGGCCCGCCTCGATGGCATGCGGCCGAATGTACCCGGGAGCAGATCGCGCTGATGTTGGGGATCGCGGAAGCCGACGTGAGCGAGCCTCCCTTGTGGGTCGATACAGGCTCGGAGCAGTGGATCATCCCGCTGGCCTCGCCCGGAGCGGTCGAGCGTTGTCGTCCGAGCGCCGAATGGCTGGCGCGCTACGCCGTGGGCGCGAAACGGCGCGGGCTTGCGTACGTTTGGGCACGGGTCGATGCGAGGCGCATCCGCGTCCGATTCTTCCTCGAGCGTCAGGGCGGGGTGATGGAAGATCCCGGCACCGGATCGGCGTGCGCGAATCTCGGCGGCTGGTTCATCGCAACCGGCGCCCGCCTGCCCTTGGAAGCCGAAATTCTGCAAGGCGACAATCTCGGTCGCCCATGCCGACTCGGGTTGGAAGTCGATGCAGCACAGAATATCTACGTCAGCGGCGGCGTGTTCGAAATCGGCTCGGGGACGATATCCATTCCCCGAGCGTCGTCCGCCTGACCGGCAGTCCCCGCAGTTCCCGACAACGCATCCGTTCATCGCACCAGGGAGAGCATCATGTCATTGCCCAAGGTCATTGCCGACCAAGTCAGTCTGCCCGTTCTTGCCGCACCGATGTTCCTGTGCTCAGGGCCCGAGCTCGTGATCGAGCAATGCAAGGCAGGCATCGTCGGTTCCTTCCCCGCGCTCAATGCGCGCCCGGAAGAGGAACTGGATCGCTGGCTTACCCGTATCGAGACGGAACTCGCCGCCTGCAAGCGTGAGCGTCCTGATGCCAAGGTCGGGCCGTTCGCCGTCAATCTGATCGTCAATGCCGCGAACACGAGGCTCGAGCACGACGTCGAGGTCTGCGTGCAGCACAAGGTGCCGATCATCATCACCTCGCTGAGTGCGCCGCGCGCGGTGGTCGACAAGATTCACGCTTACGGCGGCATCGTGTTGCACGATGCGATCAAGGTGCGCCATGCGCAGAAGGCACTGGAGGGCGGGGTCGACGGACTGATCCTGGTATGCGCGGGGGCAGGCGGGCACGCCGGAACCACCAGTCCGTTCGCCTTGGTCAACGAAGTGCGCCGTTTCCATCAAGGCCCGCTCGTGCTGTCGGGCGCCATCACCAATGGCAACGGCATTCTGGCGGCTCAGGCGATGGGTTGCGATCTCGCCTACATCGGCACGCGATTCATCGCGACCCAGGAGTCGATGGCCTCGGATGCGTACAAGCAGATGATTCTCGACTCCAAGGCCGCCGACATCGTCTACACCCCGCTGTTCTCCGGGGTGCACGGCAGCTATCTGGCGGGCAGCATCCGCGCCTCGGGGCTGGATCCCGACAACCTTCCGGTGCAGGAGGGCAAGGCGCAGTATCGGGGTCGTGCCGACCGTCCCAAGACCTGGAAAGAGATCTGGGGTGCCGGCCAAGGGGTCGGCGATATCGACGATGTGCCCTCGGTGGCCGAACTCGTCGGTCGTTTTCAGGCCGAGTACCAGGCGGCGCGGCGCCGGCTCTGCGGCTAGCGGATGTCGAAGGGGCGCGGGCGTCGGTTGGGGGCTGATGATCGTCTAGGTCAGGCGCTGCTCAGCGCGACTTCTCGCTGTTCGATCTCTTCGAGCGCGCGCCGCAGCAACGAAGGGTCGTTGCTTTTCAGTGCCGCGGCATCGGAGAGCATCTGACGCCAGCGGCGAGCGACCGGACGGCCGCGATACAAGCCGTGCATGTGGCGCACGACATGGCGCAGTGGCGTGCCGCGACGGACTTCGATCTCTGCGTAACGCGCCATGGCATCGACCACCGCGCCGCGGCTGACAGGGGGTGCGGTATCGCCGAATACGCGACGATCCGCTTCCGAAAACAGCCAGGGATCGTTTTCCGCGGCCCGGCCGATCATCACGCCGTCCACCGCAGCCAGGTGATTTTCGATCTCCGGCCAGGTGCGAATGCCGCCGTTGACGACGATCTCGAGTTCGGGAAACTCCTGCTTCAATCGATAGACGAGTTCATAGCGCAGAGGAGGGATCTCCCGGTTCTCCTTGGGCGTGAGCCCTTGGAGGATGGCGTTGCGCGCGTGCACGATGAAGCTCTTGCAGCCTTTGGCGGCGCTGGCTGTGACGAAGCGGCGCATGAAGTCGTAGTCCTCGGTGCGGTCGATGCCGATGCGATGCTTGACCGTAACCGGTATGCCGACGCACTGCTGCATCGCTTCGACGCATGAGGCCACCAGATCGGGTTCGGCCATCAGGCAAGCGCCGAAGGCGCCGCGCTGCACGCGTTCGCTCGGGCAGCCGACGTTCAGGTTGATCTCGTCGTAGCCATAGCGCTCGCCCAGGCGGGCGCAGTGAGCAAGGTCGGCCGGTTCGGAGCCGCCGAGTTGCAGGGCGAGCGGCCCCTCGTCGGGATGGAAGCGCAGGTGACGATCGACGTTGCCATGCATCAGGGCGCCGGTGGTCACCATTTCCGTGTAGAGCAGCGTGCGCCGCGTGATCTGCCGCAGGAAATAGCGGCAGTGCCTGTCGGTCACGTCCATCATGGGAGCGACCGAGAGTCGACGAGACAAGGGGGCGGGAGCGACGGGCATGGCGATGGAAGTTTATGCCCGCGAAGCGGGTCCTGCTGTCTTCAGTCGGAGATTGGCCGCAGGGTCGATGCGGCCGATGAACGCCATGCGCGGTTGCGCCGCTCGCCGGGTGTGCGACCCGGCGGCGGCTCGCTGCGCGTCCGGCCTCGATGCCCTAGCCTCTGTCACCCATAGGACAGAGTGACTGCCAACCACAGCCAGGCAACGAAACCCAGGTGCCGACAACTAGAAGTTCAGGCTGGGTATGCCGGTGGCCAGATCCATGTGCTCGACCACTTTACGACCCACCAGGTTGCGCAAGGTCTCGGTCGTGCCGCCGCCCAGGCTGCCGAAGCGTGCGCCGCGGAAGAGACGAGAAACGGGATACTCGTCGACGTAGCCATAGCCGCCATGCACCTGCACGGCCTGACTGGTCACGCGGATGGCCATTTCGTTGCAGTAGATCTTGGCCATGGCCGCCATGGTCGCGTCGGGGAAGGGATGGCCGCTGACCGCCGCGCGATAGAGCAGACCGCGTCCGGCTTCGATCTCGATCATCATGTCGGCCGCCTTCCAGCGCATGCCCTGGAAGTCGCCGATCGCCTTGCCGAACGCCTTGCGATCGCGCATGTACTTGACTGCTTCTTCGAGCGCGCCCTCCGCCATGCCGAGGCAGATCGAAGAGTTCAGGCAACGCTGCATGTTGAATGCCGACAACAGTTTCTTCATGCCGTTGTCGCGCAGAATCACGTTCTCGACGGGGACTTCGACGTTGTCGAAGACGGCTTCGCACAGGTGCTCACCGCCCATGGTGTGGTACTTGCCGGTGGCAGTGTAGCCCTTGGCGCCCTTCTCGACGATCACGCAGCCGATGCCTGCGGCGCCCGGGGCGCCGTTGACGCGCGTGAAGACGATCATCAGGTCGGCGATGTCGGCGCGCGAGATCAGGGTCTTCTGGCCATTGACGATGGCCTTGCCGCCCTTGATCTCGGTATTGGTGCGATAGTTCGGCACATCGGTGCCGGCATCGGGCTCCGTCAACATGATGGCAAGGATGTACTCGCCCGCGGCGATCTTGGGCAGCCACTTCTTTTTCAGGGGTTCGGGCGCATACTCGCTGATGATCCGGCTCTGCACACCGACTTCTCCGAGCGCGGCCAACGCGGTGACGTAGCAGCTTTTGCCGATCTCTTCCATGGCGAGCACGGCATCGAGCACGGAGGCGCTGGAGCCGCCGTATTCCTCGGGCACGGACATGCCGAGAATGCCCATGTCGGCGAGTTGCTTGAGGTTCTCGTAGGGGTAGTCGCCGTTCAGCCAGCGGATCGCTTTGGGGGCGAGTTCCTTTTGCCGGAACCTGCGCAGCGTGTCCACCATCTCGCGTTGTTGATCAGTCAGTTTGAAATCCACGGTCGAGCCTCCGTCTCACGCCTGGTCAGGCGCCTTGAAGAAAAAATTCGTTCGTCGCTTAGTGCGGCTGCATCTTGGCGTCGCGGGCCACCTTGATCCACTTGCCGATGTCCGTGCGTATCGTCTGGGCGAACTCGGCCGGGGAGGCAAAGGCTGGTTCAGCCGCTTCGTTGGCCAGGCGCTTCACGGTTTCCGGTTCCTGCAGAATCTTGGCGACCACGTCGTTCAGCCCGGCGATGAGTGCCGGCGGCATGCCGGCCGGGCCGAGGAAGCCCCACCAGATCGTGACTTCATAGCCCGGTACGCCGGCTTCGATCACGGTCGGCACGTTCGGCAGCACGGGCGCGCGCTTGGCGCCGCCGGTTGCGATCACGCGCAACTTGCCGCTGCGCGAGTGCGGCAGGACCTGGATCAGCGTGCTGAACAACACGGGCACATGCCCTGCCATCAAGTCGACCATGGCAGGGCCGCCGCCCTTGTACGGGATGTGCGTCATCTGGACGCCTGCGGCGACATTGAACAGTTCGCCGCCGAAATGGTTGAATCCGCCGATGCCCGACGATGCGTAGTTGATCTGACCCGGCTTCGCCCTGGCCGCCGCGATCAGTTCCTTGACGCTGGTGATGGGCTGGCTGGGGTTGGTGGTGATGGCGTTCGGTCCGGTGCCGATCAAGGCGATCGGGGCGAGGTCCTTCACAGGATCGAACAGCATCTTCTTGTGGATGGCCGGATTCATCGAATAGGAGGTCGACACGATCAGCAGGGTGTGGCCGTCGGGGACGGCGCGTGCGGCAATGTCCGAGCCGATCATGCCATCGGCGCCAGGCCGGTTGTCCACGATGACCTGTTGTCCGAGGCGGTCGGTGAGTCGGGTTGCCATGAAGCGGCCGAGGATGTCGTTGCTTCCGCCGGGTGGAAAAGGCACGATCAGCCGAATCGGGCGGCCGGGATAATCTTTGGGCAGATCGGCGGCTTGCGTCGGCGCGGCGCAGACGAGCGCCGCACCGAGAGTGGCGGCGACGAAAAGCGACTTGGCATGGACAGTCATGGGGGTGGGCGTCCGTGGCGGGAATCGTAGGGAGTCGGAAATTCTAGCATGCAGTCGACGCCGGATCGGGCGGCCGATGGTCCGATGCGGCGATGCTATACTGGCCAGCCGTGATGCCCGGCGGCTGCCGGGGCATCTTCATCCCCGCCCTGCAAGGTCCGAGATCGAACAATTGGCTGCGCAACATTCTTCCGCCGTCGAGGATCCGGTCGCGGCTGCGTTCGCGGCGTGGTCGTGCGAGCTGCGATGGCATGCGCTCGATGCGTCGGTGCAGCGCGCGGCGTGCGACGAGCTCCTCGACTTCGTCGGCGACCTGATCGCCGGCCGCGCCGCGGTCGGATTGCCCGCATGGCTGGAGGTCCTGCTCGAGGGAGGCGGCAAGAACACCGCCACGGTCGCCGGAGGACACGCGGCCGCGCCGTGGACAGCAGCGATGGCCAACGGCTATTTCGGGCATGTGCTCGAACTGGACGACACGCACGATACCGCCGTGTTGCACGCCGGGGCAAGCGCGATACCGGCTGCGCTCGCCGCAGCGGAGTATCGCGGCGGCATCGACGGTCCTGCCCTGCTCGAGGCGATCGTGATCGGCATCGAGGCGAACTGTCGTCTCGGCGTGGCCACCGACATGAGCTTGGTCGAGGGCGGCTGGATCTACTCGGCCCTGCTGGGCCATTTCGGCGCGACGCTCGCCGCGGCTCATGTGCTGGGTCTGACGCAGGCGCAGATCCGCCATGCATTGGGCATCGCTTACTGCTTTACCTGCGGCAATCATCAGTCTTCGCGCGAGGGGGCGCCGACCAAGCATCTGCAGCCCGGCATCGCAGCCGGCAACGGGGTCAAAGCCGCGTTGATGGCGCAGAACGGCCTCAAGGGCGTGAGCGCGCCTTTCGTCGGCGAGGACGGATTCGCGCGCACTTATCTGCACGGGCGCTTCGATCCTGCCCGGGCGATCCGCGATCTCGGTCGAACGTTCGAAACGGCACGGCTGTCGATCAAGCCCTATCCCTCGTGCCGGCTCACGCATCCGGCCGTGAGCGCGGCGCTGGAGTTGCGAGCCGAATTGGGCGCTCGTCTGACGCAGGTCGAGCAAGTGAAGATCTCCATGGGACGCCAAGCGCACGATGTGGTGGGCCGCGCAGTGCCGTTTCGTCTGCAGCCGACGCGGTGGCTCGACGCTCAATTCAGCGTCTTCTGGACCGTCGCCGTAGCCATGTGCCACGGCGCGGTCACACCCAAGCACCTGCTCGACGAAGTGCCGCCTGGGGGGGAAGTGCAGGCATGGATCGCCCGCTTGCAGGCCGAGTCGATGGAGGGCGCCGCGCGCGACGTCGGCGCTTGCGTACTCGAGGCGATCGGTCCGTTCGGCACTGTCCGTGTCGAGGCCTCGGAGGCCAAGGGGCATCCCGACAATCCGCTGACAGCCGCTGAACTGCAGCAGAAGTTCGCCGCCAACGTCGGGCTCGCGGGCATCGATACGTCTTGCGCGGCCGATCTTGCGCAAGAACTGCTCGCACTGGGAAATTCGACCGACGTGTCGTGCGTAACGAGCGCACTGGCGCGTCCGCAGGCACGTTCGCCGATCAAGGAGCATTGAATGTATTTGTTGGAGCATGACGCCAAGACGCTGCTCGGGGCGGCCGGTGTGCCGGTGCCCGAAGGTTGCCTGATCGAATCGGTCGAGGCACTGGAGCGCGTGCAGTTGCCGCCCGGTCCCTGGATGGTCAAGGCACAGGTGCCGGTAGGCGGGCGCGGCAAGGCCGGGTTGGTCCGCATGACGGAGTCGCGCGCCGATCTGGCCGCACTGGTCAGCGGCATGCTGGGACAGACCCACCGCGGTCACGTCGTCGGTTCGTGCCGCATCGAGAGCTGCCGCTCCGCGCCCAGCGAGGTGTATGTCGGTTTCATGCTCGCCCCCGAGACCGGAGAGGTGCGCGTGCTGGCGACAGCCAGCGGCGGGGTGGATGTCGAATCGTCCGGTGCCGTGCAGTCGCGTGTCGTCGCGCCGGAACCCGCAGCGCTGGCACAGGCGGTGGTCGAACTGTCTGCGTCGGCGCCCGAGCCGATTCGCCACGCCATGATCGAGGCGGGCCGGGTGCTGGGCGAGATCTTCTTGCGGCGGGACGCGGTCCTGCTCGAGATCAATCCCTTGTTCGTCGCCGCGGACGGCAGCTGGCTGGCGGGCGATGCGAAGATGGTGATCGACGACAACGCGCTCGGTCGCCAGCCGGAGGTGAGCGCGCTGCTAGAAGCCCGTGCGAGCGCCTATGTCGAGACGCATCTCAAGTGGACGCATGGCTTCGACTACGTCGTCGTCGACCGCGCAGGCGAACTGGGCCTGCTGACCACCGGCGCCGGATTGTCGATGATGCTGATCGATGAACTGCGCGCGAACGGTATCCGACCGTACAACTTTCTCGATGTCCGCACGGGCGGATTGCGCGGTGATGCGAGCCGTCTGGTGAAGGTGCTCAACTGGATCGCCGAAGGCCCCAACGTGAAGTGCGTGCTGGTCAACGTTTTCGCCGGCATCACTCACTTGGGCGAATTTTCCCGCCTGCTGGTTCAGGCTCTGCGCGAGGCGCCCGTGTTGAAGGTTCCCGTGGTGACGCGTCTGGTAGGCAACGGCCTCGACGAGGCGCGCACCGTGCTCGGCGAGGCGGGCATCGCGGTCGAACCCGATCTGGACGAAGCGCTGAAGCTGGTGCGCAAGGCGTTGTCCTCGCATTCCGCCGGCATGGGAGGACAGGCATGATCAATCCACGCATCACACGCACCACCCCCGTGATCATGCAAGGCATCACGGGCCGCGCCGGGCAAAGCCATTTCAGACTGATGCGCGCCTACGGAACGAACATCGTGGCCGGCGTTTCCCCTCGTGCGGCAGGGGGCGACCTCGATGGTGTGCCCCTCTATGCGAGCTGCGCCGACGCGGTGAGCAAGACCGACGCGCGGACGAGCATCATGTTCGTCGGCGCCGAACAATTGCTTGCTGCCATCGAAGAGGCCGTGGCTGCCGGCGTGAAACTGATCGTGACGCCGACCGAAGGCATGCCCATCCACGATGCGCTCAAGGCCAAGCGGCTCACGCTCTCGGCAGGTGTGACATGGATCGGTCCATCGACCCCAGGCATGGTCGTTCCGGGCGAGGCCAAGCTCGGATTCCTGCCCGATACCACGCTGGCGCCGGGGCCCCTGGGCATCATGTCCAAGAGCGGCACGCTGTCCTACGAGTCGGGCTACCGCCTGGTGCAGAAGGGGATCGGCCAATCGGTCTGGGTGGGCGTCGGAGGCGATCCGGTCAAGGGCGTGCGCTTCGCCGACCTGGTGCCGTTCTACGCCGCCGATGCGCAGACCGAAGCGGTTCTGATCATCGGCGAGATCGGTGGTGCCGAAGAGGAGGAGTTCGCTCGTGCGGTGACCGCCAACGAATTCAAGAAACCAGCGTTCGCACTGATCGCCGGGTGCAGTGCGCCCGAGGGCGTGAACATGGGCCATGCGGGCGCGCTCGTGCACGGCGCTCACGGCACCTATCTGGCGAAGAAGTCGGCGCTCGAGGCGGCCGGCGTTCGCGTATTCGGTTCGCTCGACGAGATGACGCGAGGCGTGGTCGCGGCGCTGCGCCGCTGAGCACCCGGCTTCGCCGGGATGCGATGGCTGCTGGCATCCGATCGGCAGGTGTGCGGAGCTTCCGACGCAGCCCTCAGTCTTGGACGTGCAGCGGCGAGTCGGCGCAGGACTTCGACGCGAGCGGATGGGTACGCAACCCTTGTTTCTCTACACGGCGACGTTGGCGGGCATGCGGCTAGGTGTGGTTTTCATGCGAACCCTGTCGCGTCGTCGGACCGGCTACGCTCGCCTAGCGTGGCATGGAGGTTGCTCGAAGGCGGATATTTAGCGGCCTTGGAGCGAATGGTGAAGAAGTTCACGCGGCTGAAGTTTGCCGAGCTTGCACGAACCTACGGATGGTCGATTACGTATGCTGACGGATTTGCGGACGGCGAGGCTTATCGAGCCCGCCGACAACAACCGCCTGCATATCTGCTATGGGGCTTCGACGAATACTCGCAAGGGTTTCAGGCCGGTTTCCACAGCGAAGACGTCCTCGCCGGCTGAGCGCGGCCTGCGTGCAAGGGACATCGTTCCCGGCGCGGGCTCTCTCCCACGACGAAGAACTGCATCCGACCGATCCTTGGCGTATGGCCCAGGCGCGAAGCGACTTGCGTGGGGCAGGCCGAGCGATTGGCGGGTCCTGACGGCGAGCGATTCACACGATTTGCGGCGGTCATGATCGACCTGGCCTGGGTCACGGTGATGCTCGCCGGTGTCGTCGTGTTCGCCGCCTACGTCGTGCGCGGCATGTCCGGATTCGGTACCTCGCTGGTCGCCATTCCGCTGCTCGTCTTTCTCATGCCGATTCATGCGGCCGTTCCCATGATGACGCTGCTCGGCCTGTGCGTGACGCTCATGCTCGGCATCCGCGACCGCAGCCACGTAAGGTGGGACGAGTTATGGCGCCTGTTGCCACCGACGCTGGTCGGCGTGTTCGCAGGTATTTCGCTTTTCAGCGTGCTCGATCCGCGATTCATGCACAAGCTGCTGGGCGGCTTCATCGCCGCCTATGCTGTTTACATGATCGTGGCGCAGTTCGTACGCACGCAGCTGTCGAAGTGCTCGACCCTCTGGGCCTATCCGACGAGCTTCGCCAGCAGCTTCGTCGACTCTATGTTCGGCGGCGGCGGCGGGCCCCTGGTGGTGATCTACATGGTTCGTCGCGGCTACGATCCCGTGGTGTTCCGGGCGACACTGGCGGTGTTGTGGCTGGTGGAGCTCGTGGTGCGCGTGGGGGGCTACGCGCTCGGCGGCTACTACAGCCCCTCGGTGCTGGTGATGTCGCTGCTGTTCCTGCCGGTGATGTTTCTCGGCTATCGGGTCGGCGAGATGATCAGTCGTCGAATGAGCCAGCAGAGCTTTACTCGGCTGATCGCCGTAGTGTTGTTGGCGAGCGGGATCAGTCTGCTGCTCAAGTGAGGCAGCAAGGCCGGGTAACGGGATGCAGGATTCTCGACCCCGAACGTCGTCAGAGGTAGAGAACCGCCGGAAATACGGTCACGGCCAGGACGAGCACCAGCCACTCGAGATTGTGATAGCGCAACCAGCCGGTGAAGTGCAGCACCAGAACCGTAATGGCTATCACATAGTAGACCAACAACAGCATGCTTGTTTCCGGAGGAGAGGCGGGAGCTTCGACAGGAGGCATTTTACCGTCTAAATTTCGGCTGTGCGCACAATGCAGCGGCACATTGTGAGACATTGTTAACGGTGCCGGTCAGCAGGGCTGGCATAGGCGAGGGGAGGCGGATGGGGTACATTCTGGCGCTCGATCAAGGCACGACCAGTTCCCGAGCGATCGTCTTCGATCATGCAGGCGCGATAGTGTCCTTGGCGCAGCGGGAATTCCGGCAGATCTTCCCGCAGCCGGGCTGGGTCGAGCACGATCCGAACGAACTGTGGGAGTCGCAACTGGCGGTCGCCCGGCAGGCAATGGCTTCGGCGGGAGTTCAGCCTCGAGACGTGATTGCCCTGGGCATGACCAATCAGCGCGAAACCACGGTCGTTTGGGACAAGCGCACCGGCGAGCCTGTGGCCAACGCGATCGTTTGGCAAGATCGGCGCACGGCCCGGCAATGCGAGCGATTGCGGGGCGATGGCCTGGAGCCCCTTTTCGCTGCCCGGACCGGGCTGGTGCTCGACCCTTATTTTTCCGCGACCAAGCTGTGCTGGCTGCTCGATCAGGATCCTGCTCTGCGCAAGCAGGCCGAGGGCGGGCACATTGCCTTCGGCACGGTCGACAGCTGGCTCGTGTGGAAGCTGACCGGGGGGCGTGCCCATGTCACCGATGCCACCAACGCCTCGCGCACGCTGCTCTACAACATCGATCGTCAGGATTGGGACGCCGATCTGCTGGCTCTGCTCAACGTCCCCCGTGAATTGCTCCCGCAGATCGTGGCATGTTCAGGTGTGGTGGCCGAGACCGATCCGGCGCTGCTGGGAGCCGCAATACCGATCGCCGGGATCGCCGGCGATCAGCATGCGGCGCTGTTCGGCCAGCGCTGCGTGGCACCAGGCATGGTGAAGAACACCTACGGCACAGGCTGCTTCGTGCTCATGAACACCGGGAATAAACGAGTGGTTTCGACCCACAAGCTGCTCACCACCGTCGCTTGGCGTATCGCCGGTACCACCGACTACGCCCTGGAGGGTGGGGTATTCGTCGCCGGTGCGATCGTGCAATGGCTGCGCGACGGTCTGGGCATCATCGAATCGTCGGATGAAGTGGGGCCATTGGCCGCTTCGGTCCCGGACAACGGCGGCGTCTATCTGGTTCCGGCCCTGGCTGGTTTGGGTGCACCGCACTGGGATCCGCACGCGCGAGGCGCGATCTTCGGGCTGACTCGAGGCGCCACCCGTGCCCATCTCGCGCGCGCTGCGCTGGAGGCCATCGCGTTCCAGAGCGCCGATCTCATCGCGGCCATGCGGCATGATTCGGACATCGAGGTGACCGAACTGCGAGTCGACGGCGGCGCAGCCCGCAATGATCTGCTGATGCAGTTCCAGGCCGATCTGCTTGGCGTGCCCGTGGTTCGGCCTCGCATTACCGAAACGACAGCGCTCGGTGCCGCCTATTTGGCCGGACTCGGCGTCGGCTTCTGGCCAGACTCGGCGGCGCTGGACGCGCAGTGGCAACTCGATCGAACGTTCGAACCGCTGCGGGGAGCGGACGAGGTTGCCGCGCTGCAAGGCGATTGGCAGCGGGCAGTCGAGCGCAGCAAGGCATGGGCTGTCGCTTGAGCGGGCCCGATTGAGCCGGTAGCGGCGGCAAGCCGGCAGCGCGGCGGCCGCTGAGGGCCTCGGGTGGTCGGTCCAACGGCGCCGGGGCCTTCGACACCACTTCGGGACTGCGCTCGAGCCTTACTCGCCGTCGGGACGGAATCCCGTCTTGTAGCGGCGCGCGCGTTCCTGGTAGTGACGAGACGTCGCGTGAATGCGGTCGATTTCCTCCGCAGTCAAAGGGCGCACGACGCGGCCCGGGGATCCCAGAACGAGTACGCCGTCGGGGATGACTTTGTTCTCGGGAATGAGGGTGTTGGCGCCGATCAGGCAGTTCTTGCCGATGCGTGCCCAGTTGAGAATGACGCTCTTCATGCCGATCAGCGAGCCCGCCCCGATCGTGCAGCCGTGGAGCATGGCCATGTGCCCGACCGAAACGTTGCGCTCCAGCAGGATAGGGGCGCCGGGGTCGGCGTGAAGCACGCAGCCGTCTTGGATTTGCGAGCCTTCCCCGATGGTGATGGTATCGTTGTCGGCACGCAACACGCAGTTGAACCAGATGCTGGTATTGTGCTCGAGTATTACTGAGCCGATCACCGAGGAGTTCGGCGCGATGTAATAGTCACCCTTGCAGACGACGCGCCTGTCCTCGAAAGCATACTTCATCGGTGGGAGTTCCTTCTTGCGGGTGGAGAGCGGAATGGGCGCTGCATTCTATTACAACCGCGGCCCCTGGTTTACCCGGCTGAACCAAGGCCGGATAATGAGCGGCTAAGGCTCAAGCGTTCGTTTACCGTTATTGCGTGCGACCCTAGCAGGTCCATTGCCTGGAGACCATGATGACCGCAACACAAAAATCGACCGACGTTCCCGGGCTGCTCGGCGCCGATGCCGACCAGCTTCTCAATTACACCTGCAAGGCCATTCCGAAAGAGACGCTGCATCTTCCGGGGCCTGACTTCGTGGACCGCATCGTCGCGCCTTCGGATCGTGGCGTGATGGTATTGCGCAGTCTCCAGCAGCTTTTCGGTCATGGTCGGCTGGCCGGTACCGGCTACGTATCCATACTGCCGGTGGATCAAGGCATCGAGCACTCCGGCGGTGCCTCTTTCGCGCCCAACCCGATGTATTTCGATCCCGAGAACATTGTCCGGCTCGCCATCGAAGGCGGATGCAACGGGGTTGCCTCGACGCTCGGCGTGCTCGGTTCGGTGGCACGCAAGTATGCGCACAAGATTCCGTTCATTCTCAAGTTCAACCACAACGAAATCCTGAGCTATCCGAATACCTATGACCAGACGCTCTTCGCCAGCGTGAAGCAGGCGTTCGACATGGGGGCCGTGGCCGTCGGCGCGACGGTCTACTATGGTTCGCCCGAGTCGCGGCGCCAAATCTGGGAGGTGTCGCAGGCCTTCCAGCACGCACACGAGCTGGGCATGGCGACCATCCTTTGGGCCTATACGCGCAACAACGCCTTCAAGCATGACGGGATCGACTATCACGTTTCCGCGGATCTCTCCGGGCAGGCCAACCACCTCGCCGCCACCATCGAGGCCGATATCGTCAAGCAGAAGATGGCCGAGAACAACGGCGGCTACAATGCGCTCAAGTTCGGCAAGACGCACGCCAAGGTCTACAGCGACCTCACCACCGACCACCCCATCGATCTGGTTCGCTATCAGGTGGCGAACTGCTATATGGGCCGCGCGGGGATGATCAATTCCGGAGGCGAATCGGGCAAGAACGATCTCGCTGCCGCGGTGCGTACGGCAGTGATCAACAAGCGTGCGGGCGGTATGGGCCTGATTTCAGGCCGCAAGGCGTTTCAGAAGCCGATGGGCGAAGGCGTGCAACTGTTGAACGCCATCCAGGACGTTTATCTGTCCAAGGACGTGACGATCGCTTGACGACGCACGAAGCGGAAAAGACAACGGCGGGCAATGCCCGCCGTTGTCTTTTCCGCGTGTGCCGCCAAGGTGCCGGGAAGAGGCGGTATCGCATGCCTTTCCCGGTTCGCCGGCTCTCAGCACTGCATGACTACACCATCAAGGGAACGATCATCAGTGCGACGATGTTGATGATCTTGATGAGCGGGTTGACGGCCGGGCCTGCCGTGTCCTTGTAGGGATCGCCCACGGTATCGCCCGTCACTGCAGCTTTGTGCGCATCCGAACCCTTGCCGCCATGGTTGCCCTCTTCGATGTACTTCTTGGCGTTGTCCCAGGCGCCGCCCCCGGTGGTCATCGAGATCGCGACGAACAGGCCGGTGACGATGGTGCCCATGAGCACACCGCCCAGCGCGCGCGGACCAAGAATCAGGCCGACCAGAACCGGCACCAGGACAGGCAGCAGCGACGGCACGATCATTTCCTTGATCGCCGCCTTGGTCAGCATGTCGACGGCGCGGGAGTAGTCGGGCTTGGCCGTGCCTTCCATGATGCCCTTGATCTCCTTGAACTGGCGTCGCACTTCGCCGACGACCGCGCTCGCCGAACGACCGACCGCCTCCATCGCCATGGCGCCGAAGAGGTAGGGCACCATGCCGCCGATGAACAGGCCGATGATCACCATGTGATCCGACAGATCGAAGGTGAACGCTTTTCCGGTGGCCAATTCCAGGGCGTGGGTGTAATCGGCGAAGAGCACCAGCGCGGCCAAGCCCGCCGAGCCGATGGCATAGCCCTTGGTTACCGCCTTGGTGGTGTTGCCGACTGCGTCGAGCGGATCGGTGACGTTGCGCACTTCCTTCGGCAATTCGGCCATTTCGGCGATGCCGCCGGCGTTATCCGTGATGGGGCCGTAGGCATCGAGGGCGACGATGATGCCGGCCATCGAAAGCATCGAAGTCGCCGCGATGGCGATCCCGTACAAGCCGGCGAGCGCGTAGCTCACGCCGATCGCAAGACACACCGCCAGCACCGGCAGCGCCGTGGACTTCATCGAGACGCCGAGACCGGCAATGATGTTGGTGGCATGGCCGAACTGGGAAGCGCTGGCCACGTGCTTGACCGGCGAGAACTGGGTACCGGTGTAATACTCGGTGATCCATACCAGTGCGGCGGTCAGTACCAGGCCGACGATGGCCGAGCCGAAGATCTTCATCTGACTGCCCTCGACGCCCAGCGCATCGTCGGGGATGAGCCAAGTGGTGACCGGGTAGTACGCGATCAAGGCCAGCACACCGGCAACGATCAAGCCTTTGTAGAGGGCGCCCATGATGGAGCCGCCTTCCGAAGTCTTGACGAAGAAGCAGCCGATGATCGAAGCGATGATCGACACGCCGCCGAGGGCGAGGGGATAGATGACGGCGTTTTCGCCTGCATCGCCCTTGATCAGCAGCGCGCCCAGCAGCATCGTTGCGATGACAGTGACGGCGTAGGTTTCGAACAGGTCCGCTGCCATGCCCGCGCAGTCGCCGACGTTGTCGCCGACGTTGTCGGCGATCACTGCGGGGTTGCGAGGATCGTCTTCAGGAATTCCCGCTTCGACCTTGCCCACCAAGTCGGCGCCCACGTCGGCGCCTTTGGTGAAGATGCCGCCACCGAGTCGCGCGAAGATGGAGATCAGGGAGCCGCCGAAGGCGAGGCCGACCAGCGGCTGCAGGGTGTGGTGGATGTCCGTGCTGCCGAGGCTCTTGAGGAAGGCGTAGTAGCCTGCGACTCCGAGCAAGCCCAGGCCGACGACGAGCATTCCGGTGATGGCGCCACCGCGGAACGCGACGCTGAGCGCCGGAGCGAGGCCGCCACGCGCGGCTTCAGCCGTGCGAACGTTGGCACGGACCGATACGTGCATCCCGATGTAGCCAGTCGCACCGGAGAGCACTGCGCCGATCAGGAAGCCAAGGGCGCTCAGCCACGACAGCGCAAAACCGATCAGTACGAACAAGATGATGCCGACGATGCCGATCGTCGCGTATTGCCGGTTCAGATAGGCGGAAGCGCCTTCCTGGATGGCCTTTGCGATCTCCTGCATCCGAGCGTTGCCGGCAGGCAGCGCCAGGATCGAACGGCTGGTGATCACGCCATAGAGTATGGCGATCACGGCGCAGACTAGCGCGAGGACGAGTCCCCCAGACATGGACCTTCTCCCTTATTTTGCGTTAACGACGATGCCGCCGGGCGGGCACCCGGCCGCTTGAAAAAACGCGCAATTCTAACCTGATTTGTTGCGCGAACGCGGCCGTCGGTCCATATCGCGAGACTTGGTCGGAGGGACCGGAGGGCAAATCGCATCTGCGCGAGTCGCTGTCGCAGCCGTCTACGCGGGACGGGCCTGCATCGGCCGAGCCTTCGCCTCCTGGCATCGCATGCTTTGCAGGCAGTGCCGATACCGCTTGCTCAGAGCTTGAATTCGGTATTGAGTTTTTTCGGCACGGGACGGTTCTTCAGGCGCACATAGTGCGGCAATCCGTTCTTGTAAGGCGGGTACGCTTCACCGACGATCAGCGGCGCCAGGTAGGCACGGCATGGGTCTGTGATGTGGAAGCCATCCGCGGTAATGAAATCCTTTGGCATGAATTTCTCGCGGTTCGCGATCTCTTCCAAGTTTGCCTTGCCGATGACCCAGCGGTAGGGGCGGCTCGACTTGCGCACGACGACCGGCATGGTGCCGTTGTATCCCTTGACTGCGAATTCCACCGCGGCTTTGCCAACCGCATAGGACTGATCCAGATCGGTCTTGGAGGCGATATGCCGTGCCGCGCGCTGCAGATAGTCCGCGACCGCCCAGTGGTACTTGAGCCCGAGCTTGTCTTTGACCAACTGCGCAATGACGGGCGCAACGCCACCGAGCTGAGCATGGCCGAACGCATCGTGCAACCCGGTCTCCGAGATGAACTTGCCGTCGGGGCGGCGCAGGCCTTCGGAAACAGCAACCGTGCAGTAGCCGTGCGTGCGCACGCATTCGTCGACCTTGGCGAGGAAGCGCTCCTGAACGAAGGGGACTTCCGGGAACAGCAGGATGTGTGGCGCATCGCCTTCGCGCTCCGCGGCCAGTCCGCAGGCCGCCGTGATCCATCCTGCATGCCGACCCATCACCTCGAGGACGAATACTCGCGTGGAGGTGCGCGCCATCGAGGCGACGTCGAAGCCCGCTTCCCGGATGCTCACGGCCACGTACTTCGCCACCGAACCGAAGCCCGGGCAACAGTCGGTGCCGGCAAGATCGTTGTCGACCGTCTTCGGCACGCCGATGCACACCAGGGGATACCCGAGTTTCTCGGCAATGCGCGAGATCTTGAGCGACGTGTCGGCGGAATCGTTGCCTCCGTTGTAGAGGAAGTAGCCGATGTTGTGAGCGCGGAAAACCTCGATCAGGCGCTCGTACTGCGACGGGTCTTTGTCGATGTCGCGCAGCTTGTAGCGGCAGGAACCGAATGCGCCCGAGGGCGTGTGCTTGAGGGCCTTGATGGAGGCGGCCGATTCCTTGGAGGTATCGATCAGGTCTTCGGCGAGGGCGCCGATGATCCCGTCACGGCCGGCATAGACCTTGCCGATCTGACTTTTGTATTTGCGCGAGGTTTCGATGACGGCGGCGGCCGTCGCGTTGATCACCGCAGTCACACCGCCCGACTGCGCGTACAACAGATTTCTCTTGGCCATGGTTGCAGTCTCCCGGTAAGCCTTCACGAACCATTCTACTCGGTGAAGTGGGATTCTGCTGCACTTGCACAATTTCGGGTTTCGCCCCTCGGGGCGCCGGACCGATCCTTACCCGCTGCGCCCCGCCCGGCTCACGGGGCGTCGATGGCCGCGAATATCCGATCGCGGATGTTTTCGATCGAGCCCTGGCCCTGAACCTTCAGGTAGCGGGGAGCGCCCGCTTGTCCGGATCGGGCCCAGGTGAGGTAGTAGTTCACCAGCGGCTTGGTGACGGCATGATAGGTCTCGATGCGTTTGCGCACGGTGTCTTCCTCGTCGTCCGGTCGCTGTACCAAGGCTTCTCCTGTGACATCGTCTTTTCCAGGCGTCGCGGGCGGGTTGAACTCGATGTGATACGTGCGCCCGGAACTCGGGTGCACGCGGCGGCCGCTCATGCGGCGCAGTATCTCTGCGTCCGGCACTTCGATTTCGATCACGAGATCGATGCCGATGCCCTGCCTGCGCATGGCATCAGCCTGTGCGATCGTGCGCGGGAAACCATCGAACAGATAACCTTTCGCACAGTCGGCCCTGTTCACGCGATTCTTCACCAGCGCGATGACCAGATCATCGGGCACCAGCTCGCCGCGATCCATGAAGGCCTTCGCCTCCAGCCCCAGGGCGGACTGGGCGCGGATTTCTTCGCGCAGCATGTCTCCCGTCGAAATCTGCGGAATGCCGTAGCGCGCCACGAGATGCTGCGCTTGGGTTCCCTTGCCGGCTCCGGGTAGTCCAAGAAGGATGAGTCTCATGATTTTTTCCAGAAGCCTGCGGGACGAGCGGTGATGGGACAGGCATCGAACATTGAGTGGGGCAAGATAATACCTCGCGCCGGGGGTCTGCGGCTAATCGGAATCGGCGCCCGCTTCGAGCTTGCGTACATGCTCGCGCACCCGAGCCAGATCGGCGGCAGTATCCACGCCGGCGACCGGGGACCGGGTGCTGACGGCGACGGCGATGCGGTAGCCATGCCAGAGCGCACGCAGCTGCTCGAGCGCCTCGTGGCGTTCGATGGGCGCGGGCTCAAGCGCACTGTACGCGTGCAGGAAACGAGAGCGGAAGGCGTAGAGTCCGATATGCCGATAGGCGGGCAACTCAGCGGGCAACATGGGTGTCGCCTGGCTCATCGCGTCGCGTGGGAACGGGATGCTCGCTCGGCTGAAGTAGAGCGCATAGCCGCGCTTGTCGAGCACCACTTTGACCACATTGGGATTGACGAACTCGGCCATGTCCGCGAGTGGACAGCATACCGTGGCGATGGCGGCCTCGGTGTCTTCGGCCAGCGTGTCGGCAAGCCGGGCGATCAGCTCCGGTTCGATCAGGGGCTCGTCGCCTTGCACGTTGACCACGATCTCGTCATCGGACCATCCCCGCCTGCGGGCGATTTCAGCGATACGGTCGGTGCCGCTGGGGTGATCGGCAGCGGTCAGTTCAGCCGCGAAGCCATGCTGCGCGGCGGCGGCGATGATTTCGAGATGATCGGTGGCCACGATGACTTCGGATGCGCCGGAGGCCCGCGCTTGTTGCGCCACGCGCACCACCATCGGCAGCCCCTCGATATCCAACAGCGGCTTGCCGGGCAGCCGCGTCGATGCGTAGCGGGCGGGCACGACGACCTTGAACCCCGAGCCAGCCATCAGGTTTCCTCGTCCGCTCCGAGCTTGCGCGCTTCCTCCTCAAGCATGACCGGGATGCCGTCCTTGATGGGATAGGCGAGGCGGTCGGCCTTGCACACGAGTTCCTGGGGTTCGCGCAGAAACACGAGCGCGCCCTTGCATATCGGGCAGACCAGGATGTCGAGCAGCTTCGCGTCCATCGTTCGTGCCTTTCAATCAGATTGGCCGGTAGACCGGCTCGCGACATGACGCGATACGAGCGAGGATCACTCCAAGCAGTTCGTGCTCGATCTCGGCGCTGACCGGAAGCGTCCACATCCGGGTGTCCGGAAAGCGCGCGCATTTTATCGCATCCTTTTCCGTCATCAGCACGTAATCGGCCTCCAGCGAGGCGATCTCTGCCTCGATGTAGCGATGATGATCGGGGAAGGCGTGGGGCGCAACGTCGATCCCTTGCTTGCGCAGGTGCTCGAAGAAGCGGGCGGGATGCCCGATGCCGGCGATCGCCACGACGCGGCGGCCGATGAAGCGGGTGGCGTCGGCCGTCTGCCGCGCATCGTTCACGCTGCGCCAGCACTCGCCATGCAGGCGCATGCGAAACGTCGGCACGCTCGCCGGTGTGTCCACCTTGTCGTTGCCGTTGAGCACGATCGCATCGACGCTGCGCAATCGGGAGCGTGCTTCGCGCAGCGGGCCCGCGGGCAGCATCAGGCCGTTGCCGAAGCCGCGCTGCGCATCGATCACGACGATTTCGACGTCGCGTGCGAGTGCGTAATGCTGCAGTCCGTCGTCGCAAAGCAGGACGTTCACTTCGGGATGTGCCGCGTGCAGCGCGCGTGCGGTTTGGACCCGATCGGGGCCGCTCCACACAGGGCAACTCAGGCGCGAAGCGAGCAGCACCGCCTCGTCGCCTCGTACGGCGGGCGCATCCGAGGTCGTCACTCGGCCGGGCGAATCGGCTTGCGCCGCGTAGGACTTGCATACGACGCCGGGCTTGTGGCCGGCCGCGGCCAGCCGTTCGGCCAGCCAGAGGACCAGGGGCGTCTTTCCGGTGCCGCCGACCGCGATGTTGCCGATGACCACCACCGGTAGAGGCAGGCGGGTGCTGCGAAACACGCCCCGCCGATAGAGGAGGCGCCGAAGCCCGACAAGCATCCGATACGCGAGGGCCACGGGTGCGAGCACGTAGGGCCACCGCGAAGCGCTGTACCAGGCCTCGGCAAGCCTGTCGGCCTTCATGTCGGCGCTTCCGACGCCGCTTGCGAGCGGTTCAATGCCAGGCGCACACTCGGTCCAGCATATCGGCCATCGTGGCATGGGCCAGCTTGTGTTCGGCCGCAAACGCTCGACGCGATGTTTCGGCTGCGCCGTCACGCGTGAGTCGATCGTTGTCGAGGGCGGACCAGGCAGCGATCAGCGCGTTGTCTTCGTCGATTGCGCCTATGGCAGCCTGCGCGCCCGGCGCCTGGATCGACGACGCGGGGGTTGCGGTGACCCAAGCGCCGGCGGCGAGCGCCTGCCAGAGCGCATCGGTGTCGGGTTCGTCGAAGTGTGCGCCCCATATTCCCGGCATGATCGCGGGCAGCAGCGCGGAATCGTCGAGCAGCACGAGCTTTTCAGGGGCGATGGGCAATCCCGTCCACGTGCTCAGTTTCACGGTGTCCGACGAGTACGGGGCGAGCGCTCGGCTAGCCGAGCCACTGAGCAGCAGCAGGCAATCGGGAAGGTGGCCGCGAAACAGCGCAAAAATCCGCTTGGCCTTCTGTGGATCGGCGCCATGCAGCAGAAAGGCTCCGCGACCGGCGGTGAGATCGGATGCTCGCGCATGCTCGGGTGCGCAGGACGGAAGCAGGAGAACATCGAAGTCTGCAGGCGCGGCGCTGTGTTTCCCGTCGAACACGGATCCGTGGCGGGGATAGATGCGCTCGTAGCGGCCGGGCGCGAATGCGGGCGGCGCGACCAGCATCGAGTGCCGACATGCTTCGCTCAATCGCGTCAAGTTCGGCCGAGGTGCCACGCCGGCCAGTACGATGCCGAACGGCAGCAGGCGGCGCCAGACCGCTTGCATGCAGACGGCGTAGTCGGCGGGTGCATAACCCCATGTGAGCCGCCGCGACGAGCCCAGCGCGTGCAGCAGATCGGCATGCGCAGTTTCGAAGGTGAGCGTGATGCTCAGATCCAGGCGACGAGCCATGATCGCGCGCGCGATTTCCACCGCAAGTCTGACGCTGCTGCGACTGGATCCGGCAACCACCCACACGAGCTTTCCCGGGGCATCCGGTCGTTCGAGGGCGCCCCAGCGCGCCTTGGCCCGCTGGCCGTCGCCGCGCAGCCGATCGCGCAGGTCGTGATAGACGAGTGCCGGCAAGAACCTGCCGCAGGGATCGATCAAGCGCTGAGCGCGCGTGGATCCGGGCATGGGTGCGGGATGCATGGATTGCCCGAGCAGCAATTGATCTTCGCGCCGATCAGTTCGTCGGCCCCTGGGTGGCGAAAGTGATCCGGCTCAGGCCCGCGAGACGAGCAGCCTCCATGACGTTGATCACGGACTGATGCGACGCATTGGCGTCTGCATTGATGACCACGACCGGTTCGTTGAGGCCGGCGCTCGCGCGCTGAAGCTCTTGCGCGAAGTTCGCCACGGATCCGTATGCGACAGGCGTGCTGTTGACGACGTACTTGCCCTGCGCGTCCACGCCGATCTGTACTTCGTTGGCGCGCTCCTGGGGCTTGTTCGCTTCCGCCGTGGGGAGGTTGATCTTCATCTCGGAGAAACGCGTGAACGTGGTGGTCACCATCAGGAAGATGAGGATCACGAGCAACACGTCGATCATGGCAATCAGGTTGATCTCCGGCTCGTCCCTTTCCATGCCGCGTCGGAATTCCATGTCAGGCTCGCTTCGGCCCCGGGCTCAACTGGTGCGCGCGCCGTGCACGATATCCACCAGGCGGACGGCCTGTTGCTCCATGCTGATCACGAGCGCGTTCACTTTGGCTCGATAGTGGCGGTAGAAAATCATGCTTGGAATCGCGACCACCAGCCCGAAGGCGGTGTTGTACAGGGCGACCGAGATGCCGTAGGAGAGTTGGACCGGATTGAATCCCGCCGGGGTGTGAGCGCTGAACATTTCGATCATGCCCACCGTGGTTCCGAAGAGACCGAGCAGCGGGCTCATCGATGCAATCGTGCCCAGTGTGGTGAGGAATCGGTCCAGTTCGTGCGCGATACCCCGCCCCGTTTCCTCGATCGACTCCCTCATCACCTCGCGCGACGACCTGGCGTTGCGCAAACCGGAGGCGAGGATGCGTGCCAGGGGCGATCCCTGGCTCAGGCGCGTGATGAGCTGCGCACTGGCGCCGGACTGCTGCATTTCCTGCACCACTTGCGCCAGCAGGTTCGGCGGAGCAACGACACTATCGCGCAGAGACCAAGCTCGTTCGCCGATGATCGCCAGTGCGACGACCGAAGCGAAGATGAGCGGCCAAATGGGCCAACCTGCCGCCTGGATGATCTCCCACACGTCGCCGTCCCCGTCAAAGGGGCGAACTTTAGCCTGCGCACCGAGGTTCGGCAACCTCTGACGGCGCGGCCGCATGTTTGGCGGATCGCACTCACATTGCGTGCGCGCAGTCAATCGAGAATAGAAGGGTGTTTCATCCACAGTCTCTGTGGATAACTTTGTGGATAATTTGTAAAAAGAACACCTAAGTGGAGTGTTACACAGCGTTTTTGTTGTGCCGGTCAAAATTTAATCGGAAACAATATTATTTAAAAACAATAGTTTAAAAAAATTCCCCTGCGAGAGCTTGCACCGCTCCCTGAACTCGTTGCAATTTCTTGACACGTGTGGATGAACCTGCTCCGCCGCATTCTGCGCAGCTTCGCGGTCGATTCCCTGGGGAACTTTTTCACGTGGCTGCGTACGCGTCGCCCTTTAAGGCCGGCCTCGCTACAATCGGCGCGTGCCCAATGCAGATCTCTTGCCCGGCGCCGCTGTCGTCGGCGTCGCCGCGCTCAACCGCTTGGCCCGCGATGTCCTGGAGCGGGCATTGCCCCTCATGTGGATCCGGGGCGAGGTTTCGAACTTCACCTGCGCTGCGTCGGGACATTGCTACTTCACGCTCAAGGAGGCGGGTGCACAGGTGCGCTGTGCGATGTTCCGCAACCGTGCGAGGCTGCTCACATGGCAGCTGACCAATGGCATGCAAGTGGAGGTGCGCGCGCTGGTCACGCTGTTCGAGGCGCGAGGCGAGTTCCAACTCAACGTCGAGGCGGTCCGGCGAGCGGGCGTGGGTGCGCTCTACGAAGCCTTCGAGCGTCTCAAGGCGCGGCTCTCCGCGGAAGGATTGTTCGATGGCGAGCGCAAGCGCGCTTTGCCGCGCCTTCCGCGCGCGATCGGCGTGGTCACGTCCCCGAAGGCGGCGGCGCTGCGAGACGTCCTGAGCGTCCTGGCTCGTCGCATGCCGAGCATCCCGGTCATCGTTTATCCCACCCCGGTCCAGGGGGAGGGTGCCGGTCAAAGCATCGCCAAAGCCATCGAGGCCGCCTCGCGGCGCAAAGAGTGCGACGTGCTGATTCTTTGCCGAGGCGGCGGCAGCATCGAGGATCTGTGGGCGTTCAACGAAGAGGAGGTCGCGCGAGCGATCCACGGGTGTGCCGTGCCCGTGGTGAGCGGCGTGGGCCACGAGACGGACTTCACCATCGCGGACTTCGTCGCCGATCTGCGAGCGCCGACGCCTTCCGCAGCGGCGGAGGCCGTGAGTCCGGACGGGCTTGCGCTGCGTGCGAGCGTCGGGCAAATCGGGCAACGGCTGCGAAGGGCCTTGCTGCGGAACCTGGAGCGCCGGGGGCAGGCGCTCGATTACCTCGCGCGCCGCCTGGTCGATCCCCGCGAACGCATGCGAGCCGAGGGCCGGCATCTGCGTCAGATCGCCGTTCGTCTGGTCGCCTGCGGGAGCAAGGGAATCGAATCGAGACGCTGGGCCGTGTCCGATCTGGCCCGCAGGTTGAGCGCCGCGCGGCCCGATGCTGCGGGGCGGTTGGCGCATCTGCAGCAGATCGCTTGGCGACTGCAGGCGGCGAGACGGGAGGATCTGCAGGCGCGTGCAGTCCGGCTGACAGCGGCCGCGGCGCGCCTGGAGGCGTTGAATCCGCAAGCGGTCCTCGAGCGCGGCTATGCCATCGCTACCGATGGGGCAGGCCGCATCGTTCGTGATGCCGCCGGACTTGCCGTCGGGGATCTTCTGCGTGTGCGTTTCGCGAGCGGCCAGGCCGAAACTCGGGTGCAGCGCCTGGACTCCGCGGTCAGCGAGAGCCCACTCCGGCCGCCTGCTACGGGCGCTCGATCCGAGCCCGGATGAACCGGCTCGCCTCTTCGGCGAGGTCCTCTCGGGTGCAGTCGAACCAGGTGACGTTGCGCGTGGAGCGCAACCACGTCATCTGCCGCTTGGCCAGCTGACGGGTTGCGGCGACGCCCTTCTCGCGCAGCATGCCGAGCGCGTATTCTCCGTCGAGGTAACGCCATGCCTGGCGGTATCCGACGCAGCGCATCGAAGGCATGTCCTGATCGAGCGCATAGCTGCGGCGCAGCTTGCGCAACTCGGAGATCAGGCCGAGCTCCAGCATGATTTCGAAGCGCTCGGCAATGCGCGCATGCAGCCATTGCCGATTCTCCGTGGCGAGCGCGATCGAACAGATGCGATAGGGCAGGTAGACGTACTTCGGCTTGCTCAGCAAGGCCGACATGCTCTTGCCCGTGATGTAATAGATCTCCAGCGCGCGCTGTATGCGTTGTGCATCGTTGGGCTTGATCCGCGCGGCGGCCTCGGGATCTATCCTGGCAAGTTCGGCATGCAGTCCGGCCCAGCTTTTCTCCTCGGCCATGGTGTCGATCACCAGGCGGATGGTCGGATCGGCCTCGGGCAGGTCGTTCAGCCCTTCGGTGAGCGCCTTGAAGTACAGCATGGTCCCGCCCACGAGCAGCGGGATCTTGCCGCGCTCGGTGATCTCGCGCATCAACGCGAGCGCGTCGTCCCGGAAGCGGGCGGCGGAGTACGATTCATGCGGTTCGACGATGTCGATCAAATGGTGCGGAACGCGTTGGCGCTCTTCGGCGCTCGGCTTGGCCGTGCCGACGTCCATGTGTCGATAGATCTGGGCCGAATCCACGCTGACGATCTCGCAGCCGAACCGCTCGGCCACTTCCAGAGCGAGGGCGCTCTTGCCGCTCGCGGTCGGACCCATGAGCAGAATGGCCGGGGGGAGCTGGTCGGCATTGCGGCTGCGCAACGCGATGTTTTCCGGGGTGGACAATGCGCACGCGCTAGGGTTGGTGAGGAAGGGCCATGGGCGCTGCTGTCAGCGCCCGCGCATGAAGCGGGCATCGAGTTCGCCCAGCGACACGGCGAACCACGTCGGGCGCCCGTGATTGCATTGATCCGAACGCTCCGTCGCTTCCATCTCGCGCAGCAAGGCGTTCATCTCGGCGATGGTGAGGGCGCGATTTGCGCGAACGGCCGCATGACAGGCGAGTGTGGCAAGCAGTTCGTTGCGTCGTTCGGCGAGTACTCGCTCGGCGCCGTACTCCCTCATCTCCCGCAGGACGTCCAGGCCCAGGCGCTTGGCGTCGGCGTCGCGCAGCAGGGCCGGCACGGCCCGGATGGCGAGCGCGGCCGGACCGACGACGGCGATTTCGAATCCGACTCTGCGCAGCGACTCGGCATGTTCTTCGGCAGCCGCGACGTCGAGTGCATCGGCTGCGAAGGCCACCGGAACGAGCAGTTGCTGCACGGCGATCGCCCCTTCGTCCAGGGTCTTCTTCAGGCGTTCGTAGACGATGCGCTCGTGCGCGGCATGCATGTCGACCACGACGAGACCCGAGCGATTTTGCGCGAGGATATAGATGCCGGCCAGCTGTGCGAGCGCGAAGCCCAGCGGCGGAATCTCGGGATCGGACGCCGCTGTCTGCGCGCTGAGCGGCGCGGCGACCGCACCGAGCATGGTCGCGTAGGCTTCGGCGGGCTGCGCCACGCCCAGGGACAGCGCGCTTTGATGCGGCGGCCTGGAAGCTTGCCCACTCTCGCCGCCTGCGAAACTGCCGAAAGGGCGCAGCGGAGCGTTCGGCGCAGTGAACGCGGGGCGCGCGTCGGCGGCTGCAGCGTCCGTCGCGACACCGGTTTGGGCCGTGGGTGCGGCCAGGGCTCGCTGGATCGCATGCAGCACGAACTGATGGATGGCGCGCCCGTCGCGGAATCTCACCTCGACCTTGCTCGGGTGCACGTTCACGTCCACCCCAGCGGGGGGCAGATCCAGGGCGACGACATAGGCCGGTTGGCGTTCGTGGTGCAGGACGTCCTGGTACGCCTGGCGCAGCGCGTGCGAAAGCAGACGGTCGCGCACGAAGCGTCCGTTGACGTAGAAGTACTGAACGTCTCGGGTGGACCGCGAATACGTGGGTTGGGCGATCACGCCGTACAGGCGCAAACCTGCGGCGGATTCATCGAGCGCGATCGTGGCCTGATAGAAATCTTCGCCGAGGAGTGCACGTACGCGATCGACGTAGCCGTGCGGCTTGACGTGCCAGCGGATGCGACCGTTATGGGTGAGGGTGAAGGCCACATCGGGGCGGGCCAGCGTGATCCGGCGGAAAGCCTCCTCGCAGTGACCGTATTCGGTGGCTTCCGACTTCAGAAACTTTCGCCGCGCCGGCGTGTTGAAGAAAAGATCCGCGACCTCGATGGTCGTGCCGACTGCCTGCGACGAAGGCGCAGGTTCGCCCAGCAAGCCGCCTTCGCAGTCGATCCGCCATCCATGCGCCTGATCGATTCGTCTCGAGGACAGAGACACGCGCGCGACGGCACCGATGCTCGCCAGGGCTTCGCCCCGAAACCCCAGACTCGCCACCTGTTCGAGATCGTCGAGCGATGCGATCTTGCTCGTTGCGTGTCGCGCAAGCGCGAGGGCGAGTTCGGCGCGCTCTATCCCGGCGCCGTCGTCGGACACCCGGATGAGCTGCATGCCGCCGCTGACGAGTTCGACGCGTATGTCGCGAGCGCCCGCATCGAGACTGTTCTCGAGCAGTTCCTTCAGTGCGGACGCAGGTCGATCGACCACCTCACCGGCAGCGATCTGGTTGACGAGATTATCCGGCAGGACGCGGATCGCAGACATCGACAAAATTATAGCCTCGATTCGTGCGAGCGTCGCTTGCGCACTGCCGCATGCTCGATGTGTATTCGATGAGAGTCGACGAGGCGTTTGCCATCGCCGGTGCGAGAGCATCCGTATTCCGACGAACTTGGATGCCTCATTTGCAGGGGGTACAATCGGTGCAGATCGTCTCTACCAAGGGATTTCGCACAGTTTGATCGAAGTCAACGTCCAGCGCTCGTCCAGCGGCTAACTTGCACCTTACGCGCGGCGCGCTCGAATCGCTCCGGCTTCAGATCGGCACTCATATCATACCGTTTGCTTCCGCGCTGCCTGGATCGACAGGCGGCGGCGCTGCGACTCGGCTCACGACAAACACGAACTATCCAAAGGTAGGAGTCATGCCCCAGGTTATTGGTGTACCAAGAGAGACAGCGGCTGGCGAAAAGCGTGTGGCCACCGTGCCGGAAGTCGTCGATAAGCTGATCAAGCTCGGCTTTCAGGTGCGGGTGGAAACGGGCGCCGGCGCCGCGGCGAATTTCAGCGACGAAGCGTACCAGGCGTCCGGTGCGCAGATCGTGACCGGCGCGGCCGAACTGTGGGCGGGGGCGGATATCGTATTCAAGGTGCGCGGGCCGGCCGCCCACGAGATTGCGCTCATGCACGAGGGCGCGACGCTGGTCAGTTTCATCTGGCCTGCGCAGAATGCCGAACTGCTCAAGGCCCTGGCCGCGAAGAAGGTCACCGTGCTCGCGATGGACAGCGTGCCGCGCATATCGCGCGCGCAGAAGCTCGACGCATTGTCCTCGATGGCCAATATCGCCGGGTATCGGGCGGTGATCGAAGCCGCGCATCAGTTCGGACGATTCTTCACCGGCCAGATCACCGCTGCCGGCAAAGTGCCTCCAGCCAAGGTATTCGTGGTCGGCGCGGGCGTGGCGGGTCTCGCGGCCATCGGCACTGCCTCCGGGCTGGGTGCGATCGTCCGCGCGAACGACACCCGGCCCGAAGTGGCCGATCAAGTCAAGTCGATGGGCGCGGAGTTCATCGGGGTCGACTACCAGGAGGAAGGCGCCGGCGTGGGGGGCTATGCACGGGTGATGAGCGAAGGCTTCCTCAAAGCCCAGGCCGAGGTCTATGCCAAGCAGGCGCGCGAGGTCGACATCATCATCACCACGGCGCTCATCCCCGGGCGCCCGGCACCGCGGCTCATCACCGCCGATATGGTGCGGTCCATGAAGCCCGGAAGCGTCATCGTCGACATGGCTGCCGAGCAGGGGGGCAACTGCGAGTTCACCGTGCCGAACGAAGTGACGGTCGCGCATGGCGTGACCATCATCGGCTACACCGATCTGCCGAGCCGGCTGGCGAAGCAATCGAGCACTCTCTATGCGAACAACCTGTTCCGCCTGACCGAGGAGCTGTGCAAGACCAAGGACGGCGTCATCGACGTCAACATGGACGACGAGGTGATCCGGGGCACGACGGTGGTCAAGGCGGGCGAAATCACCTGGCCGCCTCCCGCGCCCAAGCTCTCGGCCGCGCCGCCGGCTGCTGCCAAATCCGCGCCGATATCCGGCAAGCCGTCATCCGGGCACGGTCATGGCGCGCGGGCAGAGCAGTCGTCCACCGTGGCGACCGTCATCTTGTTCGCTGTTGCAGCGATCGCGTTCTGGTTCATCGGCGCTTACGCGCCGGCCGCGTTTCTCGGCCACTTCACCGTGTTCGTGCTGGCATGCTTCGTCGGCTACATGGTGGTGTGGAACGTGACCCCAGCCTTGCATACGCCATTGATGAGCGTCACCAATGCGATCAGCAGCATCATCGCCATCGGTGCGCTGGTGCAGATTGCACCACCCGTGGATCCTGGCGTCGCCCGGCCCGAGGAGTGGATACGCTGGCTCGCGGTTGCGGGCGTCGCGCTGACCACCGTCAACATGTTCGGCGGCTTTGCCGTGACGCAGCGCATGCTCGCGATGTTCCGAAAATAGGGTAGAACAATATGTCCGAGGGTCTGGCAACTGTCTCCTACATCGGAGCGATGATTCTTTTCATCCTGAGTCTCGGGGGGCTGTCTCACCCCGAGACCGCGCGCCGTGGCAATCTCTACGGCATGATCGGCATGGCGATCGCCGTGCTTGCGACTGTGTTCGGACCGCGCGTTTCCGCCGGCGGCATTCCATGGATCATCGCCGCCATGGTCGTGGGCGGCAGCATCGGCATCTATGCATCTCGGGTCGTCAAGATGACCCAGATGCCGGAGCTGGTCGCGTTGATGCACAGCCTGGTGGGTCTCGCTGCCATGCTGGTGGGATTCGCCACCTACATCGATCCGGCAGCGTCTTCCCACATGACGGGGGCCGACAAGATCATCCACGAAGTGGAGATCTACGTCGGGATCCTGATCGGTGCGGTGACGTTCTCCGGTTCGGTCATCGCTTTCTGCAAGTTGTCGGGCAAGATCGGGGGCAGTCCCATGCTGTTGCCGGCGCGGCATTGGCTCAATCTGGCCGGGCTGCTGGTGGTGATCTGGTTCGGACGCGAGTTCCTGATCGCCGATTCGGTCGACACCGGCATGACCGCCCTCATCGTCATGACGATCATCGCCCTCCTGTTCGGCATTCACATGGTGATGGCGATCGGCGGGGCCGACATGCCCGTGGTCGTCTCGATGCTGAACAGCTACTCGGGTTGGGCGGCCGCAGCGACCGGCTTCATGCTCTCGAACGACCTTTTGATCGTGACCGGCGCGCTTGTCGGGTCGAGCGGCGCCATTCTCTCCTACATCATGTGCCGCGCGATGAATCGACACTTCATCAGCGTCATCGCAGGCGGATTCGGCACCGGCAGCGCCCCCGCGCCGGCAGCCGGCGCAGCACAGCCGGCCGGAGAAGTGCTGCCGATCCTGCCGGCCGAGACGGCCGAATTGCTGCGCGACGCGAAGCACGTGATCATCGTTCCGGGTTACGGCATGGCGGTCGCTCAGGCACAGCACACCGTCTTCGAGATCACGCGGTTGCTGCGTGAGGCGGGCGTCGACGTGCGTTTCGGGATCCACCCCGTGGCAGGGCGCATGCCCGGGCACATGAACGTGTTGCTCGCCGAAGCCAAGGTGCCCTACGACATCGTGCTCGAGATGGACGAACTGAACGAGGATTTTCCCGACACGGACGTCGCCATGGTCATCGGTGCCAATGACATCGTCAATCCGGCCGCGCAGGACGACCCGAGCAGTCCCATCGCCGGGATGCCCGTGCTGGAGGTTTGGAAAGCGAAGACGTCCATCGTGATGAAGCGCAGCATGGCATCGGGCTACGCCGGCGTGGACAATCCGCTTTTCTACAAGGACAACAACCGGATGTTGTTCGGCGATGCGAAGAAGATGCTCGACGAGGTCTTGGCGGCGCTCAAGGCCTGAGCGTCGCGCCGCGCGTATCCGCAAGCCTGCGGACGATCGGCTGAGCGGATGGATGAGGCGCTAGCGAGCGCCCGTCTCGGGCGACGCGGGTGCGAGCGAGACGCGCTGGTGTTCGGCGACGGTCATGAAGGCGATATCGCCGTAATAGGCTTCGGCCGTGGCGCCGGTGTTGTCCGTGTCCGTCATGATCGCGATGGCCTTGATGCGTCCGGGTGAGCGGCCGAAGGCGCGCTTGTAGTCCTCGTACACGTTGCGCGCTTCCAGCTTCCATGCCCCGGTTCGCGCCGATCCGCTTTCCGCCACGATCATCTGGATCCGCTCGGTGTGCGGATTCGGGATGACGCTGCCCTGAGGGGCCTGGTTCTCCCAGATGTACATGAGCGTAGCGTAGGGCAGTTGGTGGCCGGTGATGGCGCGAATGCGATCGAAGAACATCCGGTCCTCCAGCGGCAAGGCGCTGATGTCGCCCTCGAAAGAGACGACGAGTCGGACGGGGGCATCCTCGGCGTTTCGTCGCGCGTTGTTCGCGCCCTCGATCAATTGAGGGACTTTCCAGCGCCATTGCAGGATGGGCGTTTGGCGCGGATCGAGGTCCAGCGGATGCGCCAGTCCAGAGGCCGATGCCGCCGACATGGCCTTGACCACGACGACGCCGTTGTAGTCGACCAGTTCATAGGAGGTCAGTCGCTTCAGCTTGGACAAACGCCACGGCTTCCAACCGCCGGGCAGGTCGCCTTTCGGCTGCGCCAGGGAGAAGGCTGCTACCGTGTGTGCCGTGCGTCGTTCGGCTTGCGGCAGGCTTGCGCATCCGCCGAGCAACACGCCTACCAGGCCGAAAAGTCCCGCGCTCCATTTCATGACAGGCGCCCGAAGTCGCAATGAATGGGCAGCAAACTAGCAGAAAGGGAATGGGTTGCAAATAGCCGCTTCTCTATCCGGCGGGGCGGACCGAGAAGGGGCTAGCGGACGGTGGGCGTGGCGCCGCCTTGAGCGACCCGAGGCCCGCGTGCGAGCGGCGGGCTGGCGGCAAAATAGCGCTTCATGCCTCGCAGAATCGCGGCGGCGAGACTGGTCTGATAGCTGTCGTCGCGCAGCCGCTTTTCCTCGTCGGGATTCGAGATGAACGCGGTCTCGACCAGGATGGAGGGAACATCCGGGGCCTTGAGCACGGCGAATCCGGCCTGCTCGACGCTGTTCTTGTGCAGTCTGTTGATGCCGCCGATTTCGCTCAGGACGGCGCGTCCGAGCTTCAAGCTGTCGTTGATCGCCGCTGTCTGCGACAAGTCCAGCAGCGTCCTCTTCAAATAGGGATCCTGCACATCGAGATTCACTCCGCCGATCAAGTCGGCGTTGTTCTCGCGCCTGGCGATCCATTGCGCTGCCGCCGACGTCGCTCCGCGCTCGGACAATGCGAAGACGGAAGAGCCGCGTGCATGGGGCTTGATGAAGGCGTCCGCGTGTATCGAGACGAACAGATCCGCCTGCACTCGGCGGGCCTTCTGTACCCGGGCATGCAGGGGAACGAAATAATCGTCGTCGCGAGTCATCACCGCTCGCATGCCGGGTTCCGCGTTCACCATGTCGCGCAGTTTGCGCGAGATGGCGAGAACGATGTCCTTCTCGTGTGTTCCCATGGGGCCTATGGCGCCGGGATCCTCGCCGCCGTGCCCAGGGTCGATCACCACGATGATGGGGCGGGAGCTGCCGGGCTGAGCGGGACGACTCGCTGTCGGCGGCGGGGAGGGATTCACGGAAGTCGGGATCGCGCGCGCCGCGCCTTCAGCAGGCAACGCTTCGTTCGGTGCGGCGGCTCGTGCGGGTTCGGGCGGCTGCTCGGATTGCTCCACCAGGGCCATCAGTGGATCGATGGGTTTGAGCGGATGAATATCGAGCACGAGCCGATGCCCGTAACTGCCGACGGGCGCCAGCGCGAACGCTTCGGCGCGCGCCTCTTCCTTGAGGTCGAACACCACGCGCAATACCGTGGGCTTGAAGCGCCCGACGCGTATCGATTTCACATAAGGGTCATTGGGCGACACCCGGTTCGCGAGCGAATCCAGATGGGGGCTGGGTTCGACCCCCTCCAGGTCCAGGACGATGCGTTGCGGGCCGGTGACAGTGAAGACCGTGTATTGGATACGGGAAGCGGACTCGATGGTTATGCGGGTGTACGCGTTGGCCGGCCACAAACGAGTCGATGCGATCTGCGTATTCGACCACGCGAAGGACGGATAGAGCGCCGCCAGCAAGATGACGACCAGCAGCGCAAACGAGACCCAAGGTGCCGCGCCCGGGGGCGATGCCCGGGGCGGACGAGGGGGGTCTAGATCTCGAGCGCGCTCAGGCATCGCTGGCCTGCTGCGCTGCGAGCGAAGATCTGAACTGTGCGCCCATGGGCGGGGATTTCGATTCGCACATCGATATCTGGTTCGGGCAGGGTATCGCCTGCCTTTTCAGGCCATTCGACGAGACAGATCGCTTGCTCGTTGAAGTATTCGCGAAAGCCGGCATCGATCCATCCATGAGGATCTTCGAGGCGATAAAAATCAAAGTGATACAAGTATAACCTCGAAAGATCGTAAAGTTCAACCAGAGTATAGGTCGGACTCTTGACTTTTCCAAGGTACCCGAGGCCGCGCAAGATGCCGCGGGCCAGACTCGTCTTGCCGGCGCCCAATTCGCCCTGCAGATAGACGACCATGCCGGGCTCCAAGCCTGAAGCGAGCGCCCGGCCCAGGGAGAGCGTGTCTGCGTCGTTGTGCAGGTGGCGTGTTAGGCTCGAAACGACGACGCATGGATCGTGGGAAGCTTGCACGTGGAAACCTCGTATACCGGGCTGGATGCGCATGCCCTGGTCGGAAAGATCCGGCGCTGGGGTCTGGAACTGGGATTTCAGGCCGTGGGCGTCGCCGGCATCGACCTCGGCGACGCAGAGCCTCGATTGCTGGAATGGCTGGCGAAGGGCTACCAGGGTGAAATGCATTATATGGCACGCCATGGCAGCAAGCGTGCACGCCCAGCCGAACTGGTGCCCGGAACCCTAAGCGTCATCTGCGCCCGCATGAACTATCTGAGCGAGCACGCACGCTGCAGCCAGCAGGTGCTCGACGACACCGATCGAGCCTTCGTGGCTCGCTATGCTTTGGGCCGCGACTACCACAAGGTGCTGCGAACCCGACTCGAACAGCTCGCGCGGCGAGTGGCCGAGGCGTTGGCGCCCCATCGCTACCGTGTGTTCACGGACAGTGCGCCGGTCATGGAGGTGGCGCTCGCGCGCGCTGCGGGCCTGGGATGGCGCGGGAAGCACACGCTGCTGCTGTCTCGGGAGGCGGGATCCTACTATTTCCTCGGCGAGATCTTCACCGATCTGCCCTTGCCGGCCGATGAGCCGGCGCGAGAACATTGCGGCTCGTGCACGCGCTGCATCGACGTTTGCCCCACTCGGGCCATCGTCGCCCCCTATGTGGTGGATGCCAGACGCTGTATTTCATACCTCACGATCGAGCATCCTGGCTCGATTCCCGAGGTCTTCCGGCCCTTGATCGGCAACCGGGTGTACGGTTGCGACGATTGTCAGATGGTCTGCCCTTGGAACCGATTCGCACGGCCCGCGACCGAGCCTGACTTCAACGTGCGCCATGGCCTGGACGACGCCTCCCTGGTCGACCTCTTCGCGTGGTCGCGGTCGGATTTCGAGGATCGCATGGCCGGAAGTGCCATTCGGCGCATCGGCCATGAGCGTTGGCTGCGTAATCTCGCTGTCGGGCTCGGCAATGCCGCCACGCGGTCGACAGCGGTCGAGGCGCTGCAATCGCGAGCGGACGATCCGTCAGAGCTCGTCCGCGAGCATGTGGCTTGGGCGCTCGCGCATCAGCGCCAGCGAGCCACACGGTAGCGCACGGCTAACGCGGGACACGCGGCCTGTATTGAGACGGCCCGCGCTCGGCCTGCATGCGAGCGATGGTGGCCGGGTCGTCGCAATCGGTCCCCCGATTGCGCACGCATTCGGCCCGGAGGCTCTCGTAGCGTTTTTTGCGAGCTTCCTCCAGCGCGACTTGTCGTTCCCTGGCGTGGCGCTCGTAGTCTTGCCTTTGGAGGTGCTCGTCCTGTCGGGCCTGTCGCCGCATCTGGCGCAGTTCCTCGTGCGAGGCGTGCGGCACGGCAGGCTGAGGGGGGGGCAATCGAATGGCCTGGGCATCCTTTGCCGGTGGCGTCTGCGAGTAGGTGACGTTGCCTTGTTCGTCCACGTGCTTGTAGGCCTGACGGGCCGGCTGGCCATGGGCGAGCGACCAGCCCAGCAGAAGCGTGGCCAAGAAAAACAGCATCTTCATCATCGACGAGCATCCTGAATACGAAACGGGTTGTCGAGCCGGTGTCCAACGCGGGTTGGCGCCTGCGCGCCGGGCGCGCAGCAATCGATCGTGGAAAGGGGGATGAGCGCAGCCGAGGCAGGCTCGCGGCTGGGTTTCGATGCGACTGGGAGTCCCACCTGCGAACTCTTCAGATTTTCTGACGCGCGTTCAGCAAGATATCGCCTTGCCGTAACGCTGGCGCTCGATCCGGCACAGCTCTTCCTTCTCTCTCGCCGCCCGACGTCGGGCGTCGGCGATGCTCGCGGCTTCGGCGCGCTGGCGCTCGAGTTCGCGGCGCTGCGCCTCGGTGGTCTGCTGACGCGCCTGTCGCTCGTGGGCGGTTCTTTCGGCGTGTTCCTGACGCTGACGTTCGCGTTCGAAATCGCGTCGCGTGCGCTCGAATTCGCTTCTGGTGCGCATCTCCTGGAGGGCGCGCTGGCGTTCGCGGTCTCGCTCCTCCTGCAGGGTCAGGCGCTGCTTCTCCGCGGCGACGGCCTCCGCCAATACTCTCGCCTCGGCTTCCTGGGCGCGCGCTTTCGCAATCGCGCTTTCCGTTTCGAGGCGTAGTTCTTCGCGTTTCCCTTGGATGTACCAGCCGCCTGCGATCAGGACGACCAAGGCAACGATGACGACCTTGGGCAAGGTCCAGATCGGTTCGCTGGCCGCGACGACCGGGTCGTGCGGCGGGTCGGCCGGCTTCAGACTGCGATCGTACCGGGATCGCTTCTCGGGGCTGCCCAGGGTGAAGAAAGCCTCTTTCACCGCCTCGTATCGCATGCGGATGTCGGCGTTGCCGCGGTGCTCCTCCCGGTCTGGATCGTACTTTTGGGACAATCGCTCGTAGGCGGATCGAATGGCCTCGGCGCTGGCCGACGTACTGACTTCCAGGATGTCATACAAGGTCTTGGCCATCGAGATCGAGTCTGGGTAGTTGGTCGCAGTAGCAGAATGTCGGCACGTACGTACTCATCTTTAATTTTTCCGGCCTGTTGTTTCTGCCATGGCGGGCGCCCGGCGGAGACTACCGAATGTCCGTATCATGACGGATCGGGAACCGATCGAAGCATGCGAATGGCCAGGGGACGGGCATGACAGCCGATACCATGCGCGAATATTATGCACGTCGCGCCGAGGAGTACGAGCGGATCTACGCGCGTCCCGAGCGGCAGACGGAACTCGCGCTGCTCAAGCACGCCATCGAAGAGGCGTTCGAGGGCCGCCACGTTCTCGATATCGCTTGCGGCACGGGCTATTTCAGCCAATGCGCCGCGCATCGCGCCTTGTCCGTGGCGGGCATCGATGCGAACGAGGAAACGCTCGCCATTGCGCGCGCCAAGCAGATCCCCAACGCCGTTTTCGACGTCGGCGATGCCTATGCACTGGGTCGGCCAGACCGCCGCTATGGCGGCGGCTTGATCACGTTCTGGTGGTCGCACGTGCCCAGGCAACGTCTCGCCGAGTTTCTCGCCGGCGTCCAGAATGCCCTTGCGCCCGGCGCCCAGGTTCTGGTCATCGACAATCTGTATGTGCCGGGAAACAGCACTCCCGTGTCGCGTGCCGATCAGGAGGGGAACACGTATCAGGAGCGGCGCCTGGGCAATGCAGAGCGTTACGAAGTGATGAAGAACTTTCCGACGCCGTCTGAGTTGGAGGCTTGGGGCACGCGTTTCGGCACCGAGGTCACCGTGACGTCGCTGACCTATTTCTGGATGCTTCGATACCGATCGCGTTGAGTGTGCGCCGCCCGAGGGTTTCGGCGCGCGTACTTCGTCGCACAAGCGAGGCCGCAGACGGAGGCTCGACAGGGAGTGGATGGCTCGGCAAGGCGTCCAGGGGTGCGCGGCCTCGTGGCGCGTCCACGCTCGGCGTAGACGTCTTTTTCATGCCGGGAGCACCCGAGACGGTCAGTCAGTCGCGAATCTGCAACGCTGCACACGACATAGTCGCGCTATAGTAGACATCCTGACGCCGAAGCCGTGATGTTCGACCGCTATTCGATTTTTTCGCTCGCCCGCAACGCGCTCTCCAGTCACCGAAACTGGCCGCGCGCATGGCGCAGCCCGACACCGAGACGCCGCTACGCCGCGATCATCGTGGGCGGCGGCGGCCATGGCCTGGCGACCGCGTACTACCTTGCGAGGGAGCACGGCATTCGCGATGTGGCGGTGCTGGAGCGAGGTCTGATCGGTTTGGGCAATAGCGGGCGCAATACGACCATCGTGCGCTCGAACTATCTTTGGGACGCCAGCGCGCACCTCTACGAGCATTCGCTCAAGATTTGGGAGCGGCTGTCCCAGGACCTCAACTACAACGTCATGTTCAGCCAGCGTGGCGTACTCAATCTCGCTCATGACGCGTCGGGGCTGCGGGAGTTGCGCCGCCGGGTCGAGGCCAATCGCCTCAATGGCATCGACTCCGAGATACTCTCCACGGCTCAAGTGCAAAGACAGGTGCCGGCACTGAACTGCGCCCCCGATGCCCGCTATCCCATCCTGGGCGCTTCGTTTCAGCGCAGAGGGGGTGTTGCCCGCCACGACGCCCTGGTCTGGGGATTGGCCCGAGCCGTCGATGCTCTGGGTATCGACGTCATTCAGCACTGCGAGGTCACGGCCATCCGCCAGGCGGGTGGTCGCATCATCGGCGTCGACACCAGTCGCGGCCCCATCGATGCTCGAACCGTGGGGGTCGCCGTTGCAGGCCATTCCAGCGTGCTTGCTCGAATGGCGGGATTTCGTCTGCCGCTGCAAAGCCACCCATTGCAGGCGTTCGTGTCCGAGCCGATCAAGCCGGTGCTCGACACGGTGGTCATGTCCAACACCGTGCATGTGTACGTCAGTCAGTCCGACAAGGGCGAACTGGTCGTCGGCGCGGGCATGGATGGTTACAAGTCCTACTCGCAGCGCGGCAGTTTCCCGATTGTCGAGGCAACGGTGAGCGCGCTGGTGGAGCTGTTTCCTTCGTTTCGCCGTCTCAAGATGCTGCGCCAATGGGCGGGCATCGTCGATGTCGCGCCGGACGCGAGCCCGATCATCTCCAGAACGCCGGTGGACGGCCTGTACTTCAACTGTGGTTGGGGGACAGGCGGGTTCAAGGCCACGCCGGGCTCGGGTCATGTGTTCGCGCATCTGCTGGCTACGGGCGAGCCGCATCCGCTGGGCGAGCCGTTCACGCTGGATCGATTCGTCACCGGCGCGCTGGTCGACGAGCATGGCGCGGCCGCGGTAGCTCACTGACCATGCTGCTCATCCCCTGCCCGTGGTGCGGCCCTCGCGACGAGACCGAGTTCACGTGCGGCGGCGAGGCCCACATCGTTACCCCGCGTGCGCCGGAGGATCTGGACGATGGGGCGTGGGGCGAGTTTCTCTACCTGCGCACCAATCCGAAAGGCCGCGGTGCAGAGCGATGGGTGCACACGCATGGCTGCCGGCGCTGGTTCCATGTGGTACGCGATACGGTCACCGAGCGCATTCTCGCCGTCTACGAGGTCGGCGCGCAGCCCCCGCAGGCAGGCGATGACCCAGCGTAATCGCATCGAAGCCGGCGGACGAATCGATCGCTCGCAGCGGCTGGAGTTCCGCTTCGACGGACGCAGCTTGACCGGTTACCGAGGCGACACCCTGGCCTCGGCGCTGCTGGCCAATGGTGTTCACTTGGTGGCTCGCAGTTTCAAGTACCACCGCCCCCGCGGTGTGCTCGGCATCGGTGCCGAAGAGCCCAACGCCCTGGTGCAGGTGGCTTGCGGCGCGCAGACCGAACCTAACGTTCGAGCGACGCAGTTGATGCTCTACGAGGGGTTGCAAGCGAGCAGTCAGAATCGATGGCCATCGCTCGCCGTCGATCTGGGCGGGCTCGCCGACCTTGCGTCCTCCTGGATGCCGGCGGGCTTCTACTACAAGACGTTCATGTGGCCGCCGACGCTGTGGCCGTTCTACGAACGGGCGATTCGGCGCATGGCCGGGCTCGGTCGTGCACCCGATGCAGCCGATCCCGACGACTACGATCATATGCACGCGCATTGCGACGTGCTGGTGGTCGGGGCCGGAGCGGCCGGTCTGGCGGCGGCGCTGGCTGCCGCTCGGTGCGGCGCACGCGTGATCCTCGCCGACGAGCAGGCGCAGGCAGGCGGGCAACTGCTGGGTGAGCGCTACGAGATCGGCGGCCGATCGGCGCTTGCATGGGTGAGCGGCGCGATGACCGAACTGCGCGCCATGAGCGAGGTGCGTGTCCTGCAGCGCACGACGATCACCGGCCACTACGATCATGGCTACCTGATCGGTTGCCAGGTTCTCAGGGAGCCTGGTCAGCCAGACACGGTGGGCGCGCCGAGACAACGCCTGTGGAAGATCCGCGCGCGTCAGACCGTGATCGCCGCGGGCAGTATCGAGCGTCCCCTGGTCTTTCCCGACAACGATCGCCCCGGGATCATGTTGGCGTTCGCGGCCCGTGCGTACTGCAATCGCTATGGGGTGAGAGTCGGTACGCGCGTTGTGGTCGTCACCGCGTGCGACGATGCTTACCGGACTGCCCTGGACCTGGCGGCCGCCGGGGTCGACATCGCCGCCGTCGTCGATCTGCGTCCGTCGGGAAGCGGCCACCTGCCGCGGCAGGTCCGAGCCCGAGGTATCGAAGTCCTGATCGGCCAGCGTATCGTGGGCGTTCGGGGGCGGATGCGCGTCGAGGCCTTGCGCACGCAGTCGAGCGCAGGCGGGACGATACGCGAGATCGCGTGCGATCTGGTCGCGATGAGCGCAGGCTGGATTCCGAGCGTTCATCTGTTCTCTCAGGCAAGAGGCACATTGCAGTTCGATGAGCGCCTGGGCGTGTTCGTCCCCCTGGATCGGCTGGAGAACGTCGTCTGCGTCGGTGCCGCGCGAGGGACGGCGAGTTTGCGCGGCGCCCTGAGCGAGGGATTCGTCGCAGGGCAGGTGGCCGCGCAGGCATGCGGGCTCGCCGGGCGCGAGGATGCGCAAGACCTCGCCACGGTGGAGCCCGAAGAGACGCCGCTCGATTGGCGCCGCATGCTCGGCGCGGTAGCGGTCGGTGGCAGACAATTCGTCGATTTTCAGAACGATGTGACCGTCGACGATGTGCGCTTGGCGGTGCGCGAAGGCTATGAGGCGCCCGAGCATCTGAAGCGGTATACGACGGCGGGCATGGGTGTGGACCAAGGCAGAACGGGCAACATCAACGTGCTTGCGCTCTTGGCCGAAGCCCGCGCCGAAGCCATGACGACGATCGCGCCGACCACCTTCCGGCCGCCGTACCAGGCACTGTCCTTCGGTGCGATCGCGGGTGCGCTGGTCGGTCCGCTTCATGCGCCGACGCGCAAGACGCCGCTGCACGACTGGCATGCAGGTCGCGGCGCAGTGTTCGAGAACGTCGGCCAGTGGAAGCGCGCGCGCCATTACCCCGGCGCGGGCGAGACGCTTCAGGCGGCGGTCGATCGCGAGTGTCTGGCGGTGCGCCGGGGGGTGGCCATCGCCGATGTCAGTACGCTGGGCAAGATCGATGTCCGGGGCCCGGATGCCGAGGCCTTCATCGATCGCCTTTATTGCACGCGCATGAGTGCACTGGCGATCGGACGCTGCCGCTACGGGCTGATGCTGCGCCAGGACGGGATGATATTCGACGACGGCATCGCCGCGCGACTGGGAGAGCATCATTACCTCGTGTCGACGACGACCGCCGGCGCCGCGGGCGTATTCGCATGGATGGAGGAGTGGCTGCAGACCGAATGGCCCGACTTGCGCGTCTACTGCACCTCGGTCACGGAACACTATGCGCAGATCGCGCTGTCCGGACCACGCAGCCTCGAGTTGCTCGGGCCGCTGGCCGACATCGAGCTCGACACGATGCCTTTCATGTCGATGCGAGAGGCCCGCGTGGCGGGCGTGCCGGCGCGCGTGTTTCGTCTGAGCTACACGGGCGGCCCGGGTTTCGAGGTCGCCGTGCCGGCGGGGCGCGCCTATGAGCTGTGGACGACCCTCGTCGGGGCGGGCGAGCGCTTCGGCATCATCCCCTACGGCACCGAAGCCATGCATGTGCTGCGGGCCGAGCGCGGCTTCATCATGATCGGGCACGAGACCGACGGCAGTGTGACGCCGGGCGACCTGGGATTCGATGAGCGACTTGCGATGGACAAGCCGTTCATCGGCAAGCGTTCGCTGCGCCGAGCGGATTTGCTGCGGCTCGATCGCAAGCGGTTGGTGGGCCTGCTGACGCAGGCGCCGGACTGCGTCTTGCCCGAGGGCGCGCAGCTCCTGGACGAGGCGATCGATTCGTCGCGGTCCGCTGCGCCAGTCGCCATGGTCGGGCACGTGACGTCGAGCTATTTCAGCGCGCACTGCGCACGCTCCATTGCGATGGGGCTCGTTCGAGGCGGGCAGGCGCGGCTGGGCGATACCTTGTATGCCTGGGTGGACGGGCGGGCGATCGAGGTCACGGTGACGGCTCCCCGTTTCCTCGATGCCGCGGGCAAGTACGTCTATGGATGAGAAAGCGCCGGATAGCGCGATGAGCGGCGAGCGCACCGCCATCGTCGAGATGGGATCGCGCACGAGCATCGTCGCGCGCGGGGATGCGCGGGATGCTCGATTCTTGCGGGCGATAACCGATGCGACCGGTCTCGAACTGCCCGTTGGGCCCGGTACGACCGCCCATCATCTGCTCGACGCCGTTCTATGGCTCGGTCCCGACGAATGGCTGGTCGTCAGCGAGACGCAGCCAGGGCATGCACTGGCTTCCCGCATGCAGCAAGCGCTCCAGGGGCTGCATGCGGCCGTCATCGACGTGAGCGATGCGCGGGTGGTATACGCCGTCACGGGGGCGCATGCGCGCGACGTGTTGGCCAAGGGCTGCGCGCTCGACTTGCATCCGCGTGCCTTTTCGCCGGGGCGATGCGCGAGCAGCCTCCTCGCCGAGGTGCCGGTATTGATCCATCAGCGCTCCGCCGAGCCGTGCTTTGAACTGTATGTTGCACGCAGTGTCGGAGACTATGTCCGGGCATGGCTGCGTGCCGCTGTCCGAGAACATCTCCACGCATCCGGAAGAACATCCCCATGACGCAGCCACGATCGAGAACAGGTCTTTGGAGACGAACGGCAGGCTGGACCGTGCTGCTGTGCCTGGTCTTGCCGATTCTCGCCTCGAGCGGCTGCACGATGCTCGGTGGCTCGGGCAGCGACTGGCGCAATGCACGCAGAGATTCTTCCCGGCAGGCGCCCGATCCGGCTACGACGCCGGAAGCCGTCGTGCAGGTTTACGCCGCCCGTACCGTCGGTTGGCGAGGCTCGCTCGGCGTGCATACCTGGATCGTCGTCAAGCCATCGGGGGCGCGTGAATACACTCGCTACGAGGTGGTCGGCTGGGGCGTCATGCGAGGTCATCCGGCCATTCGTGTCAATCGCGGCAGTCCAGACAACTACTGGTTCGGTGCGCGGCCCGAGAAGCTCGTCGATCGTCGGGGTCCCGAGGTCGATGGCTGGATCCGGCGCATCGAGGCGGCGGTCGACACCTATCCCTACAAAGACAGCTACCGCACCTGGCCCGGCCCCAACAGCAACACCTTCGTTGCTCACGTCGCTCGCGTCGTGCCGGAACTGCGCGTCGATCTGCCGCCCACGGCCATCGGCAAGGATTTTCTGCCCAACGGCTCGGTGCTTGCCGCGGCGCCGAGCGGCACCGGGTTTCAGTTCTCGCTATTTGGACTACTGGGCCTCATGGGCGCCCTCGAAGAGGGCGTGGAACTCAACGTGCTGGGGCTTTCTTTCGGGCTCGACCTCAATTCCCCCGCCGTGAAACTGCCCGGACTCGGTCGGTTGGGCTTGCCACAGTAGTCGCTCGATCGCGCGCCGCGGCGCGGATGCCTGCCGATGCGGTACGGCGCAGGGCGCGCTAGTGATAAGATCGAACAAAGTTGTGGCCCTGCTTGTCGACAAGGCAGCCACCGATGACCCGTGCATCGACACGACACCTCAGTGCCGGTTGTTGTGCGTCTCGATCCGTTTCGTCATTGCGCAATGACATCGCCAAAGGAGCTGCGCGCATGGATTTTGCAATTGAAGATTCACCTGAGCAGGAAGCGTTTCGCAAGGAAGTGAAGGACTGGCTGCAGGAGAACATTCCCCCGGGCATCGAGCACTCGGTCGATCCCAAGGACATGACGTACGAGCAGTATCAGATTCGCCGCGAACTCGGGCGGCGTCTGGGCAAGAAGGGCTGGCTGTACCCGACTATGCCAACGCAATACGGCGGCGCCGATCTGCCTGCCGAGAAAACCATCATCCTCTACGATGAGATCGCCAAGACGGGGCTGGCGCTGCCGCCTTACTACGACGCCGGCGGACGCATGGCTGCGCCGACCATCCTGGTCTGGGGCACCGAAGAGCACAAGAACCGCTTCCTGCCGCCGATCTGCCGGGGTGAAGTGCGCACCTGGCAACTGCTCACGGAGCCGGGCGCCGGTTCGGATCTCGCCGGCATCAAGACCACCGCCGTGCGCGACGGCGATGCCTATGTGGTGAACGGTCAGAAGGTCTATGTCGGCAGCTCGCACGGCGCCGACTATTCCTGGGCCATCGTGGTCACCGATCCCAAGGGCCAACGGCACAAGAATTTGTCCTGGCTGATGATCCCGATGAATCTGCCGGGGATCACCGTGGTGCCCATGGATCTGCTCGCGACCGGCGGCGAAGGCGGCAGCGGCTCCGGCGTGAAGAACTCGGTGTTCTTCGACAACGTCCGGGTGCCCGTCGAGTATCTGGTCGGTGGCGAGAACAACGGCTGGAAAGTGGCCACGACGCACCTGGAAGCCGAGCACGGCGGCATGGGGCGGCTGGCCGATCGCCGCGTCATCTACGAGTTCATCGACTACTGCAAGGAGCGTCGCGACGGTGCAGCCATCATCGACGATCCCGCGGCCCGGGCTGAACTGGTCGATCTCTACATCGAATCCGAAATCACGCGCTTGTTCGCCTTGCGCAATCACTGGCTCTCGCACACCGGCCAACCGCGCTCGTACGAAGGCTCGCAGTACAGCCTGCGTCGCAAGCTGTCGGGCTTGGACATCTCCGAGAAGATGCTGCGCATCGCCGGTCCTCAAGTGCTCACCAAGGACGAGCGCTGCGGCCCGCTCAAGGGCATGGTCGAATACTTCGTGCGCGACGCGATCACCTCGCTGCACCCCGGGGCGACGACCGACATTCAACGAGTCATCATTGCGCGGCGCATGGGTGTGGGACGCGCCGAGCGCGAGCAAGCCGGCGCCTTGCGCTAGCCTGGAGCAGACAACATGGACCTCTCTCTCGATCAAACACAGCAGCTCATCCAGGAATCCACGCGCGATTTCGTGCGTGGCGCATGCAGCCGGGACGCACTCGTCAAGCTCGACAAAGACCCTGCCGGCATTTCGGCCAGCTTGTGGCCGAAGATCGCCGAACTCGGCTGGATGGGCATGGCGATTCCCGAGGAATACGGCGGTACGGGCAACGCCCTGACCGACGTCGCCGTGCTCTACGAGGAACTCGGCGTCGGACCGGTGCCGGGGCCGCATTTTTCCTCTGGCGTGTTGTGCGCGCGTCTGCTGCTCGAAGCGGCCAGCGAGGCGCAGAAGAAGAAACTCCTGCCCGAGCTCGCATCCGGCGAGCGAGTGTTCGCGCTGGCGGCGACCGAGTCGCATTACGGCTGGATGCCCGAGCATGTCCGCATGACCGCGAGCAAGGACGGCTCCGGCTACAAACTGAGTGGCCGCAAGGTGTTCGTGCACGACGCGATGTACGCCACCGACTTGCTGGTGCTGGTGCGCACCGGCGAAGGCATCACGCTGGTGCGAGTCGACGCCGGCGCCGCCGGTGTGACGACGCGCACGCTCGATGGTTTTCTCACCAGTCTGGCGGAGGTCAGTTTCGACAAAGTGAGCGTGAGCGCCGACGATGTGATCGGCAAGCCGGGCAGCGCGTGGGATGCGTTGCAACTGGCAATGCTGGCGTCGGCACCGGTGTTGTGTGCCTACAAGGTCGGCGGCTGCAAGGCCGTGTTCGACATGTCGCTGCAGTACTCGAAGGATCGCCTGCAGTTCGGGCAGCCGATCGGACGTTTCCAGCGGGTCCAGGATCACATCATTCACATCGTGAATTATCTGGATGCCGCCCGCTGGACGACCTACGAAGCTCTTTGGAAACTCGATACCAAGCAGGACGCGGCAAGCAGCGTGCATATGGCGAAGTCGGTGTCTTCGGAGGGCTATCTGCGGGCTTGCGATTTCGGGCACGAGGTGCATGCGGGGATCGGTGTCTCGCGCGAATACGGACTGACATTGCACACGAAGATGTCCCGTTCGCTCTATCATTGCCTGGGGGCTCCGAAGGAGCATCGCAAGCTGATGGAGAAGGTGCTGGGGCTGCTGCCTTAATTCTTCGCGCCGGCTGGTGCAGTGCGGGCGTCCATGCCAAGCATGGACGCCCGTTGCGTTTACGGAGGCCTGTCGTTACGCAGGCGTGTCTGTGCCCAGCGTGTCGTGCCCGGTGGCGTGGCGGGTCGCTTTCACGCGATCTTTTCCTGCGCGCTGGGCAGAGCGTGGCTGACGCTGCTTGCCCGGCTTGGTTCGCATCCCGCCGCCGGCCGATCGAGAACATCGTACGCCGGCCGGCATCGATGGATGAGCCGCACCCGACTCGCGCCGAGGCCTCAACCTCAACCTGTGCCGTTATCGTGGCCTGCGCGACCCTGAAAGCAAGCGTCGACGCGATGACGACGTTTACTCGAGATTCGCTTGGCATGCCGCTCCGGTGAGCGCGAAGAGCCTTTTGCTAGAACTGCCGACGACACCGAGCGACAGCCTCGCGTCCGCAATCGGACGTCGTCAGCTCGGACTGGCCTCGAATGCCGGACCCAGCGGCTCCAACCGGACCCCTGCGCGCAGGCGCTTGTAGGCGTATTCACGCGCATCCACCAGATGGGCCCCGGGCGCCACGGCGACCAGCACGCGTTCGGCGATGGGCTCGAAGTCCGCGCGGAAATGGCAGGTACTCTTGACGACGAGAATCTTCTGTTCCGTAGGCTCGACGCCGATATGGCGGAAGATCTCCAGGTCGTAGGCCTGCATGCGCTTGCTGGCCACGACGATGCTCACGCCGTCGATGGTCAATAGCGCAGTCGGGCCCAGGCTCGCCTCGCGCCCGCCGACGCAGGGACCTTTGCAGAGGAATTTGCCGTTCGACAAACGGGCTACGCGAAACGTCCCGTGAAACGGTGCGACTCCGGGGAGCGGCGTGCATCCGCCGAGATCGATGGTGATCTGCGCGCCTTCGCCGGCCGCGTGCGCGGCGGCCGCGGCTTTCGGATCCGTCAACACGCAAAGTGCGGCCTTCTGCGCCTTGTTGCGCACCAGGGCTTCGAGCATGCCCGTGGTATCGCCGGTGCCGCCGCAGCCCGGGTTGTCCTGGGTATCGGCAATGACGACCGGCTTGGCGCTCTTGGCGGCGATCTCCATCGCTTGCAGGACGGCCTGATCGGGATCGAGCAAGGGCTGGGCGAATGCAGGCTCCAGGTCGCGCACATAGTTGAACAGGTAGTCCGCCGACTGTTCGACTTCCGCTTGCGAGTAGCCGTGCGCCACGACGGCCGGGCCGCATTCGGCGAGATCCGAGGGCGGGAAGCCCGCGCCGTAGCAGAGGTTCAGCACGTCGCCGCCTTCGCCCTCTGCGGACTTGCGCACGATGCCGCTTGACGGCTCCACCATGGTGCACTGAAAGTTGAGCGGCAACAGGAAGGGCAGTTTGCGATAGATGCGCACTGTGGGTTGGCCGCGTTCGAGCACCGTGCTGAGGATGCGTGCGGCGCGTCGACCCGTTTCGTCGCGATCGATGTGAGGATAGGTGTAGTAGACCGCGATGCCGTCCGTCAATTCGGCCATGGCAGGGGTCAGGTTGGTGTGGTAGTCGAGGCTGATCACGACAGGAATGTCGGGCCCCACGACGGCTCGCACCCGGCGCAGCAGTTCGCCTTCGCCGTCCTCGAAGTCCTCGGAAACCATGGCGCCGTGCAAGTCGAGATAAACGGCATCGACAGGCAGCGCTTCGGACAGGCGCCCGACCATTTCGCCGCAGATGCGCTCATAGGCTTCTCGGGTCACGTAGCCGCCTGCGCCGCCGCTGGTCCAGACCAGCGGCGCCAACTCGTGCTTGTCGGCCATGACCGCGAGAAAGCCCGACATGGCGAACTGTCGGTTGGGCAGGTTGCGCAGCACGTCTTGACCGCGGCACAGGGGCGGACGATCGCCCACGGATGCGAAATAGGAATAATCCGTGGGGACGGGGACGAAGCAGTTGGTTTCGTGCTGAAAGCCGCCGACGGCGATGCGAGCCATGTACATCCTTCCTTTGCTGAATGTTCAATCGAGCTTGATGCCCGCGGTGCGCACGATGCGGTCGATCAGTTCGGCTTCCTTCCTGGCCACCTGCAGCATCTGGTCCGGCGTGTTGACGACGACAGGCGAGCCTGCTGTCTTCGAGAAGTTCGCCGCGAAGTCGGGCGCAGACATCGCCTTGTTGATCGCCTCGGACAAAGCGTTCAGCGTCTCGCGCGGCGTTCCGCTGGCCACGACGATCGCGTAGAAGGGTTCGAAAACGTAGTCTTTGACACCACCCTCGGCAAAGGTCTGCACGTCGGGAAGGTGAGGCGAGCGCTTCGCGCCGCTGACGCCGAGCGGGCGCACCTTGCCGCTGCGCACGTGCGGCAGGGCGGCGCCGAGCACGGCTGCGCCCAATTCGAGTCGCCCCCCCAGGAGATCGACGTACATCGGGCCGGCACCCTTGTAGGGCACGTGGTTCAGCTTGATCTTGGCGGCGGCGTTCAGATACTCGACCGAGAGATGCGGGGTAGCGGCGATCCCCGAGGAACCGTAGCTCAGTTCTCCCGGGCGCTTCTTCGCCATCGCTACCAGTTCGGCGATATTGCGTGCCGGCAGTGAGGGGTGTGCCAACAGAACCAAGCTGAAGCTGGTGACCTGGGATGCCCAGGCAATGTCGCGGAACGGATCCAGTGTTGCCGAGGGCCGCAGGGTCTTGATCGCGGCCAGACCCGACGCAGCGAGCAGTATCGTATGACCGTCGGCCGGCTGCTTGGCGACGTATTCCCAAGCGAGCAGCCCGCCGGCGCCCGGGCGGTAATCGATGATGACCGACTGTCCCAGGGTCTTGCTCAGTGCCGGCTGGATCAGGCGGGCGATCAGGTCGTCCGTGCCGCCGGGGGGCGCGCGGACGATGAATCGTACGGGTTTGGTCGGGTAGCCCTGCGCAAAGGATGCGCACGGCACGAGACAGGCGAGCAGGAGGGCGAGACGATGGAGCTTGCGCGGGCGCGCCGCTGCCTCGACGCGCCGGGGTGCGAGCGGTCCTGCTGATCCGGCTGCGGGGGTTTCCTGGATCGGGGCGTTCACCGGGCTATGTGTGCGAAACATGACTTGCTGCCTCCGCGGAGTCTGATGTCTGGCGGAATGGTATCGCGTTCATTGGCGTTGTGCAGCCTGCCCGGCTTGCGCATGAGATGCTTGGCCCGGCGAGAAGCCCTGGCCGTTGCCCTTGAAGATGACAATTTCGAGATCGCTGCCGGACGTCGAGGCCAGTCACGCCAGAAACCTCATCCGGCGCGGTTCGCCAAGGCAGTGCAAGACGAAGCGCACTGCGCCGACATGCGGGTGCTTGGCCCGCGGCGAAGCGGGTTGCTGCGGTCGTGTGCCGTGTCGACCGCAGCAAGAACTCGCCGGCGGCCCTAAACGGTGGCTTCCGAACCGAGGATCACCGTGACCTGGCTCGACAACACACCGCCGTTGCCGTGTGCAAGCGCCACATTGCAATTCGGAATCTGTGCCTCGCCGCGCTCACCGCGCAGTTGGCGCACGGCTTCCGTGAGCAGGAAGATGCCGTACATGCCCGGATGGCAGTAGGAGAGGCCGCCGCCGTTGGTGTTGACGGCGAGTTTTCCGCCGGGCGCGATGTTGCCATTGGAAACGAAGCGCCCGCCTTCGCCCTTGGGGCAGAACCCGAGGTCTTCCAGGAACAGGATCGGGTTGATAGTGAAGGCATCGTAGAGTTCCACGGCCTGCACGTCGGAGGGCTTGAGGCCGGCCATCTGGAACGCCTGCGGCCCTGAATGGGCAGCACCGCTGATCGTCAGATCGGCCATGTTGGAGATGCTGTTGTGGCTCAGATACTCGCCGCATCCGAGCACGTAGGCGGGCTTCTTCTTCAGCGACTTCGCCCGCTCGGCGGAGACCATGATGAGCGCACCGCCACCGTCGCTGACCAGGCAGCAGTCGCGCACCGTGAAGGGGTAGCTCACCATGCGAGCGTTGAGCACCTGCTCGACTGTCAGCGGCTCTTTCTCCCAGGCACGCGGATTCATCAAGGCCCACTTGCGCGCCGAGACGGCTACTTCCGCCAGTTGCTCGCGTGTGGTGCCGTACTGATGCATATGCCGTGAGGCGGCGAGCGCATAGCCCGTCGTCGGCATGAACGGCTTGTAGACCGATTCGTAGGGATTGAACTCGCGCGGGCTCGAAGCGGCGCGCGAAAGGGTGCGCTGCGTGCTGCCGTAGGTGATCAGCGCCACATCGCACAGCCCGTTCTGGATGGCGGCATGCGCATGGGCCACGTGCGACTCGAACGACGAGCCGCCGATCATGGTGTTGTCGGCGTAGCGCGGAACGATGCCGAGGTACTCTCGCAGGTACAGCGTGGGGCTGCGGGCCTGGGTCGTGGCGGCGAAGATGCCGTCGATGTCGGAGAGCTTGAGGCCGCAGTCGTCCAGGGCTCGCCGCGTGGCTTGCGCCATCAGGTCGATGGGACTCATGTTCGGCGCGACTGCATGCAGATCCGATTCGGCAATGCCGACGATGGCGGTGGCGCCTCGTTTCAATCCTTTCATTTTGCGCCCTCCGCCGGCACGAACACGGGATAGGGCGGCTGCTTGTCGTCGCCCGGGTGCATGCGCACCTTCACGCGCATGCCGATCTTGACGTTCATCGGGTCGATCTCCTCGACGCGGCTCATCATGCGAAAGCCCTCGTCCACGTCGATGAGCGCGACGTTGTAGGGCGGCGTGTCCTTGGTATGCACGACGGTCGTGGCATGCACGGTGCCCAGCCCCTTGCTTGTCCGCCACTCGAGGTTGGGGCTGCCCGATACGGGTGCGATGACCCGAGGAAAGTACACCGGCGTGTTGTCGTCCGTGCACACCTGGAAGGCGAGGTCGCCTTGCTTGCAGTGCTCGATGAATGTCCCGTAGGGGGATTTCTGCAGTTTTTGGTCCAACATGGATCTCCTTCACTCGACTGCGCTACTGATCCGGCCACAAGCGCCGGCACGGGGATAACTGCTGCGCCGCTTCGGCGGGCGGCCTGCCGCCGGTGCGGGGTCAGCGCTCTTGCACGATTCGATCGGCCGCGGTCGGAGGACGGGTCAGCCCGGCGTCATCCCCGCGGCTCGTACCACTTTGCCCCACTTTTCGGCTTCGCTTCGGATGAAAGCGGCAAATTCCGCGGGCGTGTTGCCGATCGCCTCGGATCCCATCGTGGCGAGCTTGTCGACGATCTCCCGAGAACGCAACACCTGCACGCTCTCCGCATGCAGTTTCGCGAGGATGTCCTGTGGGACCGCAACGGGTGCGAGCAGGCCATACCATCCGGTGGCTTGATAGCCTCGCACACCGGCTTCCTCCATGGTCGGCACCTCGGGCAAGGCCTGGGTCCGTCGCGTGCCCGTGACGGCGATGGGACGCATCTTGCCGGCGCGGATGTGCGCGATCACGATGAGCGCGTTCTCGAACGAGAGGCCGACCTCACCCGAGATCAGAGCGGTGAGCGCCGGCGCGCCGCCCTTGTAAGGCACGTGGGTCATGCGCACCTGGGTCATCAGCTTGAACAGTTCGCCCGACAGATGCGTGATGGTGCCGTTGCCTGAACTCGCGTAGGTCAGCGCATCGGGTCGTGCCCGCGCGAGGGCGATGAACTCCTTGACCGACTTCACGGGCAGGCTCGGGTGCAGGACCATGATGTTGGTATTCGATACCGCCTGGGTGATCGGCGCCAGATCGCGCAGCGTGTCGTACGGCATCTTCGCGAGCAGATGTTGGCTCACCGTCAGCCCGCCGATGGTGCCCATGAGCAAGGTATGGCCGTCGGGCGCGCTCTTCACGACCTGCTCGGTGGCCAGCACGCCCCCTGCGCCCGGGCGATTGTCGACGACGAAGGACTGGCCCAGGCGCTCGGAGAGCCGCTGGGCCATGAGCCTCGACACGATGTCCGTCGGACCGCCTGCCGGGAAGCCGACGACGATGCGCACCGTGCGCGACGGATACGCCTGAGCACCGGCATCGTGGCTGCCCAGCGCCGCCGCGAGCGTCACTGCAGAAACGATGACTGCGCCGACTGCACGGGGTGAGATCATCGATCGATGGATATCAGCCACTGGCCTTGGCTCCCGAAATTTTGATCACTCTGGCCCACTTGGCGATTTCGTCGCGCAGATGCTTCGCGAATTCCTCGGGCGTGCTGCCCACCGGATCGGAGCCCTCCGATCTGAGGCGTTCACGCATCTCGGGATTGGTCAGTACCTTGCGCACCGCATTGGACAAGCGATCGACAGCCTCCTGCGGTGTCTTCGCGGGGCCGGCGAGGCCGTTCCAAGCCACGGCTTCGAAGCCCTTGAGCCCCGATTCGTCGAGCGTCGGCATGTCGGGCAGAACTTGGGAGCGGCGCATGCTGGTCATCGCCAGCGGGCGCAGCTTGCCCGACTTGATCAAGGGATAAGCCGAGGTGAGTCCGTTGAATACGAGATCCACGTGGCCGCCGACCAGGTCGGTCAAGGCGGGCGCGTTGCCCTTGTAGGGTACATGCACCATCTTCACGCCCGCCATCGCCTGGAACAGTTCGCCCGCAAGGTGATTGGAGCCGCCCGTCCCGGACGAGCCGTAGTTCAGCATTCCGGGCTTCGCCTTCGCCAGCGCGATCAGTGCCTTGATGTCGCGTGCCGGAACGCTCGGATTGACCACCACCACGAGCGGCGTCGTGTTGATCAGCGTGATCGGCGTGAAGTCGTTGAGCGGGTCGTAGGGCAGCTTGGGCAGCAAGCCCGGATTGATCGTGAACGGTGCCGGCACGACCAGCAGGGTATATCCGTCCGCCGGACTGCGCGCGACGCTCTCGGTGCCGATGACCGTTCCGCCGCCGGGGCGATTGTCGATGATGAAGGATTGGCCCAGCATTTCAGCGAGCTTCGCCCCCAGGGTGCGAGCGACGATGTCTGTGCTGCCGCCGGCTGCGAAAGGCACGACGAAGCGAACCGGCCGGTTCGGGTAGTTCTGCGCTTGCGCCCAACCGGCAGCGCCCAGCAGGGCGACGCCCAGGCCCAGAGCCTTCCTGAATTGCATTGCTCGCTCCTCCGTATGAATCATCGGGCATCCGGCTCGTGCATGACCACCAATGCGTCGGCGGCGACCACGCCGTGACCGGCAGGGCGCACGAACAAGGGATTGATGTCGATTTCCTTGATGCGATCGGCATGGTCGGCGATCAGCAGAGAGACTCTAACCAGGACCTCGGCCAGGGCGTCGACATCCAGGGGCGGCGAGCCGCGGTAGCCGCGCAACAAAGCTGCGCCCTTGATTTCCGCCAGCATGTCGTGCGCCGTGGCGAGGTCGAAAGGGGCGAAGCGATGGGTGACATCGTGCAGGACCTCGGTCAGCACGCCTCCCAGACCGAACATCACGGTCGGGCCGAAATAGACGTCGTCGACGGCGCCGATGATGACTTCGGTGCCGCTGGCCATCTCCTGCGCGAGCACGCCGTCGATGCGCGCGTCGGGACGATACCTTCGTGCGGCGCCCATGACCTCATGCGCAGCCCGGCGCAATCCCGCGACATCTGCGACATTCAGGCGAATCGCCCCGGCCTCGGTCTTGTGCGCGATGTCGGGCGACTCGATCTTGACCGCAAGCGGGAAGGTCAGACCGTCCGCGGTGAGGGCATCGATCTGATCACTGGCGATCAAGCGCTCTTGCACGGCGGGGATGCCGTAACGCGCGAGCACTTGCTTCGACGCGCGCTCGCCCAATGCGCCGCGGTTCGGGAGATCGAGCGACCGAGGATCGATCGGGCGGACGCTGGCCTGAGCCTGGCGCTCCTTGAAGCGGGCTGCCTTGACGCCGAACCGGTACATCGCGCCCATGGCGTTCAGCGAACGGCGCGGCGAAAGAAAGCAGGGAATGCCGGCTGCGCGCACCACGGCGTGCGCTTCTTCCTGGCGCTCGGATCCCGACCCCCACTGCAGCACGATCGGCTTGTCGTGTCTGTTCGCCATCTCGACGAACCCGTGCGACCACACCCCCGCGATGGAGCCCGGGGCGGAACGCACGATTGCCTGATCGAATTCGTCCGCCTCGAGCACCGTTTCGATGACGCGGGTATAAGAGGCGAAATTGTCGCCGTAGCCTTGCGGCGTGAGGTCGATGGGGTTGCCCAGCGAGCCCAGTTCGGGCGAGATGGGCTTGAGCTTTGCGAGCGTGTCGGGCGCGGTCTCGGGAACTGCGAAGCCGTGCTGCTCGCAAAGGTCGGCGATCAGGACGCCGGCGCCGCCGGAAAGCGTGGTGATCACGACCCGGTTACCCTTGGCGCGCTTGCGATAGCCCAGGAACTGCGCGAGGTCGACGACGTCGTCGGTATCGCCGATCTCGATATAGCCGCCCTGATCGAGCGCCCGACGGAACAATTCCGGCCCCGCGGTGAGGCGTCCGGTATGCGAGGTGGCGGCCCGGCGTCCGGCGTTCGAATTGCCCACTTTCCACATCAAGACGGGCTTCTCGAGTTCGAGCGCTCGCCGTCCGATCTGGATCAGGCCACGGCCATCGGTGCTGCCCTCGAGATAGGCCACCACGGCGTCGGTGTCGTCCCGTTCGAGCAGGTAGCCGATGAGTTCGGTGGCCGTGACGTTGGTTTCGTTGCCGGTCGAGACGATGTAGTTGAAGCCGATGCCTTGCTGATCGGCGGCAGCGACCATGCCCATTCCGTACCCGCCGCTTTGGGTGACCATGGCGAGGCGTCCGGCCTTGAGGGCGGGATTGCCCATCGCGCCGCCGAAGCCGGCATGGACGTGCTCGTTGAGGTTGAGCATGCCGATGCAGTTGGGGCCGATGATCCGTACGTTGTTGCGCGCGAGCGCAGCTTCCAGCGCCCGCTGGTTCTCCATGCCGCGCTCGCCGATCTCCTGGAATCCGGCGCTCAACACGATGGCGAACGGAATGCCTCGCGCCCCGCACTGGTCGATGACCCCGGGCACGTGCCGGCCGCTGACCACGATCAAGGCGAGGTCGCACGGATCGGGCACCGAGACCAAGTCGGGGTAGCAGACGAGGCCCTTCATCTCGGTGTACTTGGGATTCACCGGATAAACGCTGCCGGCATAACCGAATTCGGTCAGATAACGCAGAGGTTGACCGGCCACGCTATTGGCTGCCGCCGAAGCACCGACCAGCGCGATGCCGCGGGGGCTGAAGAGCCTGTCGAATCGGGTGGTTGTCAAAGGTTCGCTCGCAAACGGTTGGATTTTCCAGGCTGATTCTAGCACCGGGGTAGGGGACGTTCAGCGTGCGGCGAGCCGGCGTCGATGCGATGCTGCACCTGCACCGGCGCAAGAATCGCGTCGATCGATTGACATTGCGCAAGCTCGCCGCGGCCTCTTGCATGGATCATGTCGGTGCTTCGGCGGATTCGACGCCGTGATCATCGGCAAGGAGGGAGTTGCTTCATGGAAAAGATCCTCGTCCCCGTGGACGGTTCAGAGTCATCTCAGCGCGCGGTGCAGTACGTCATGGAGCGGGCGCGCAGCTCGCCCGGTACGCATATCTTCCTGATCAACGTGCAGGAGCCTCCGCCGGCCGAGATCATGTTGGAAGCAGGTCTTGCGGCCGAAACCTGGCATGCTTCGCATCAGACCGCGGGCCGCGAGGCGCTCAAGCACGCTTGCGACGCGTTGGACGAGGCGAACCTGCCCTATACGACGACGGTGGCCGTGGGGCACCCCGCCGAGCATATCGCCGCTCGGGCGCAGGAGCTCGGGTGCAACCGGATCGTCATGGGCACCCGCGGCTTGCGCGCGCTGGCGAGTCTGGTGCTCGGGTCGGTCGCCATGCGCGTGGTTCATGCGGCCTCCTGCCCTGTGACCCTCATCAAGTAAAGGGGCTCAGCGGGGTCGATCAGCAGACGATGGATCAACCCGCGATCTGCGCGCGTCCTCCGTTGAGCACCACGGCGTCGCGTGCGGTGACCAAGGCCCGAAAGGACACGACGTCGCCCTCGCGCCAGATCTCGGTGCGTATGGTTTCGCCGGGAAACACCGGCGAGGAGAATCGACCCTCCATCGCGATCAGTTTGGCCGGGTCGTAGTCGCAGCAGCTGCGCAGGATCGCATGGGCGGCCACGCCGAAGGTGCAGCGCCCGTGCAGTATCGGCATGTCGAAGCCGGCGCGCTTGGCGAACGCCGGCTCGGCATGCAGCGGGTTGTAATCACCGCTCAGGCGGTAGATCAGCGCGGCTTGCGGCAGAGTCGGCAGGTCGCATTGCAGATCGGGCTTGCGATCGGGCAGCTTGTGCGGCTCCTTGACGGGGCCGCTGGGGCCGCCGAAGCCTCCGTTGGCGCGCGCGAACGAAGTGGACGTGAGCGAGCAGATCAACTCGCCGGAGTCCTTCATGCTGACCTCGGTGGCTGTCTGGATCAAGGCACCCCGGCCTTCGCCCTTGTCGAACACGCCCGTCACCCGCGTGCGGCCCACGATCGTGCCTTCCACCGGGAGGCGCTGGTGGATGTGGAAGCCCTGCTCGCCGTGGACCACCTTGGAGCCGTCGATGCCGGTGTTGCCCGCCCGGTGCCAGGGGCCGGGATAGCCGAGGATGATGGACATGCTCGGCAAGGCAGCCAGGTTCTTTTCGTATACGAACCGAAGCTGATTCTCGTCCATGGGATCGAAGCCCAGCCCCGTGCCCAATGCGTACAGCATGGTGTCGCGCTTGGTGAGGACTTGTTCGACCTCGGGAATCTTCCAGTTCATCAGTTGATCGTAGTCGATGGGCACGATGAGACTCCTTCTTCAGTCGCTGCCTGGAGCAGGCTTGGAATTCGAGGGCGTGCGGGCGGCCTCGGAATGGGGAGCCCGCGACCGCAAGGCCCGCACAGGATATGCGGCCTACTTATACTACAGCGGCCGCGGATCCGGAATTGCGGCAGACGCGGCTGCTCCCGGGCGTCTGCCGGGTCGCACGGGGGCGTTGATCGACGCGGACACCACGCCTAGCGTGGCTGGCCGATGAGATCGGCGACCAGTTCGATCCAGTGCCGAACGCGGGTGGGTACGCCGGCCTGAAGATGCGTCATGCAGCCGATGTTCGCCGTGACGATCTCATCCGGATGTTCCGAAAGCAGCGCGGCTTGCTTGTTGGCGCGCAGTCGACGAGCGAGCTCCGGCTGCAGAATCGAGTACGTTCCGGCGGACCCGCAGCAAAGGTGCGCATCGGGCACCGCCGCCAATCGGAATCCCAAGTCCCGAAGCAGCGATTCGACTTGCGGGGCAAGGCGCAGTCCGTGCTGCAGCGTGCAAGGCGCGTGGAAGGCGATCCTTTTCTGTGCGCTCCCAACGCGAGGCAACGCGAGGAGTTCGTCGCGTCTCTCGCCCAATACTTGAACGAGGTCCTTGCAGGCACCGGCGATGCGCGCGGCCTTGCTCTTGTACTCGGGGTCTTCGGCCAGGACATGAGCATAGTCTCGCAGCATCACGCCGCAGCCGCTGGCGGTGACTACGATGGTGTCGACGCCCGCTTCGATGTGCGGCCACCAGGCGTCTATCAGCCGACGCATGCGAACCTTGGCGGCAGCCTGCGCATTCATATGGAAATCGACGGCGCCGCAGCAGCCTGCGTCTGTGGCGCGCTCCAGTGAAATGCCGACGGCGTCCAGGACGCGCGAGGCGGCCGCATTGATGTTCGGCGCGATGCTCGGTTGCACGCATCCGTCGAGAACCAGCATGCGCCGTGCATGACGCAGCGGCGCCCAGGATGTCTGGGGCCGGGATGAGGGAATCTTGTCGCGCACACTGCGGGGCAGCAGGGGCGCGGCCGTCTGTCCAGCCTTGAGCAGTAAGTCGAACATCCCGGCGCTGGCAATGCCATGGCGAATCACGCTGCGCTTGAAGCGTTCGGCCAGGGGGCGCGGCGCTTGCGCTTCCACCACGGCGCGCCCGATGTCGGCGAGGCGACCGTAGTCCACCCCCGAGGGGCACGTCGTTTCGCAGGCGCGGCAGGTCAGGCATCGATCCAGGTGTGTGCGCGTCTTGGCAGTTGGCTTGGCGCCTTCGAGCACTTGCTTGATCAGATAGATGCGCCCGCGAGGTCCGTCGAGTTCGTCGCCCAGCAACTGATAAGTGGGGCAGGTGGCGGTACAGAAGCCGCAGTGGACGCACTTGCGCAGGATGGCTTCGGCTTCGCGGCCTTCGGGGGTGTCTTTGACGAACGGGGCGAGATGCGTTTGCATGAAGTGTCAGAACTCGAAGACGAGCCGGCCGCGATTGAGAATGCCCGCCGGGTCGAACGTCTCTTTCAGACGCCGGTGCAGCATCATCAGCGGGGCGGGCAGGGGATGGAAGGCCGGAACGTCGGACAGGCGCCCGCGGAAGAGCGTGGCGTGGCCACCCACCTTGCGCGCCACATCGCGCACCAGCGCCGCATCTGCATCCGTCTTGACCCAGCGCAGGCCGCCGTTCCACTCGATGCACTGGCTTCCCGGCAAGGGCAGGCTCGGGGCCGTCGACTTGACGCTCAGCCGCCATAGCGGCGCTTCGCCATCGAAGAACGCCGTGCGCTGCTCCCGAAGCGCACGCCAGTAGTCAGCCGCGTTCTCGACCTCGACGCCCCGGATCACCCGGCTCAGGGCGTCGACCCCGGCAGCAGTCCCGGACAAGCGCAGAGTGAGGGTCTCCTGCTCGTGGCACGATGCGCTGATCGGATAGGGCTTGGCCGCCCAGGCGTTGAGAAGCCGGATGGCTTCCTCTTGATCGCACCCCAGGCGCACGGTGAGTTCACGTTCGGGCAGCGGCAAGACCTTCAGAGAGATATCGAGCAGCACGCCGAGCGTGCCCATGGCGCCGACCATCAACCGCGAGACATCGTAGCCGGCGACATTCTTCATCACCTTGCCGCCGAAGCTCAGATCGGCGCCGCGGCCGTCGAGGATGCGTGCGCCCAGCACGAAGTCGCGCACCGATCCGGCGGCGGCACGCCGAGGCCCCGACAGACCGCATGCCACGGCGCCCCCGAGCGTCGCGCCGGGACCAAAGTGCGGCGGCTCGAACGCGAGCATCTGGCCGCGCTCGAGCAGCGCTTGCTCGATGTCGTCCAGCGGGGTGCCGGCGCGCGCCTGCAGCACCAGTTCCGTCGGTTCATAGTCGAGTATGCCGCTGTACGCCGTCGTGTCGAGCAGCGTCCCGTGCAAGGCGCCGCCATAGAAATCCTTGCTGCCGCTGCCGCGGATCCGCAGCGCTTCACCCCGTTCGGCGGCAGTTGCGATGCGTCGGCGCCAATCTTCGATGATCGCTTGCATGGACTGGGCTCAGAACCGCGGCAGGTCGGGAAATTTATCGGCGCCGCCATGGACGTGCATGCGGCCCATTTCCGCGCAGCGGTGCAGCGTCGGCACCGCCTTGCCCGGATTGAGGAGGCCGCTCGGGTCGAACGCGCGCTTCACGGCATGAAAGGCTTGCAGCACGTCGGGCGGGAATTGAACGCACATCTGATCGATCTTCTCGATGCCGACGCCATGTTCGCCGGTGATGGTGCCGCCGGCCGCGATGCACAGTTCGAGGATTTCGGCGCCGAAGGCTTCGCAGCGCTCCAGTTCACCGGGCTCGTTGGCATCGTAGAGGATGAGCGGGTGCAGGTTGCCGTCGCCGGCATGGAACACATTGGCACAGCGCAAGCCGTACTTCGCTTCCAGTCGGCCGATCCCGGTGAGCACGTCGGCGAGACGCCTGCGCGGAATGGTGCCGTCCATGCAGTAGTAGTCGGGCGAGATGCGGCCTACGGCGGGAAAGGCGGCCTTGCGTCCGGACCAAAAACGCAGACGCTCGGCCTCGTCGCGGGACACGCGTATCTGCGTGGCGTGCGCCTCGCGCATGATGGCTGCGATGCGCTCGATTTCCGCCTCCACTTCCTCGGCGGTGCCGTCCGCCTCGCACAGCAGGATGGCCGCCGCATCGAGCGGATAGCCCGCGTTGACGAAGGGCTCGACGGCGGCGGTGGCGGGCTTGTCCATCATCTCCAACCCGGCGGGGATGATGCCCGCGGCAATCACCGCCGCGACGGCGTTGCCGGCATCCGCGATGCTGCCGAACGCCGCCAGCACGCACTTCGCGACTTCGGGCTTGGGCAGCAGCTTGACGGTCACTTCGGTGACGACGCCGAGCAAGCCTTCGGAGCCGCACATCACGGCGAGCAGGTCGTAGCCCGGGCTGTCGAGCGTCTCGCCGCCGATGTCCAGCACTTCACCGTCGATGGTGCACACGCGCACCCTCATCACGTTGTGGACCGTCAGGCCGTACTTCAGGCAATGCACCCCCCCGGAGTTCTCGGCGACATTGCCGCCGATGCTGCAGGCGATCTGGCTCGATGGATCCGGCGCGTAGTAAAGCCCGTAGCGTGCCGCGGCTTCGGATATGGCGAGATTTCGCACGCCCGGTTGCACGCGGGCGATACGTGCGATCGGATCGAGTTCGAGGATACGCATGAAGCGCGCGAGCGAAAGAAGAACGCCGCCGGGATGAGGCAGCGCACCTCCGGAGAGCCCGGTACCCGCGCCACGGGCGACGACGGGGACGCCGCGCTGTTTGCAAAGGGTGAGGATGCGGCAGACCTCGGTTTCGTCCCGCGGCAGGACGACGACGCCGGGAAGCTGCCTGTACGCGGAGAGACCGTCGCATTCGTACGGCCGCACGTCTTCGAGCTCATGCAGGATGCATTCCGCGGGCAGAAAAACCTCAAGAGCCTCCACCAGGGCGGCGCGGTCCTCGGGGCTCAGGGAAGGCGGGGGCGCGTGCATCATTCGTTGCGATCGCGATCTCGGGGGTGCTCGGCCATGATGAAGCGCTCCGCGATTCAGCCTTCGCTCTTGCCGACTTGGTGATTCGCGAGTTGCTCGAGTGCCCGGACCATCGCCGAATGATCCCACTTGGCGCCGCCATGGGCGACACAGGCATTGAAGAGTTCCTGGGCTGTGGCGGTGTTCGGCAGGCTGACGCCCAGGCTGCGTGCGCCGCTCAGAGCCAGCGCGAGGTCCTTCTGGTGCAGTTCGATGCGGAATCCCGGATCGAACGTGCGCTTGATCATGCGCTCGCCGTGCACCTCGAGAACCCGTGAGGCGGCGAATCCGCCCATGAGGGCTTGACGCACCTTGGCGGGGTCCGCGCCCGCTTTGGCAGCGAACAGAAGCGCTTCGGCGGCGGCTTCGATGTTCAGCGCCACGATGATCTGGTTGGCGACTTTGCAGGTCTGGCCGTCCCCGTTGCCTCCGACCAGGGTGATGTTCTTGCCCATCAGTTCGAAAACAGGCTTGGCGCGATCGAAGGCGCCTTGAGGGCCTCCGACCATGATCGTGAGGGCGGCGTTCTTGGCGCCGACTTCGCCGCCGGATACCGGAGCGTCGAGATAGTCGCAGCCGAGTTCGTTCACGCAGCGCGCGTAGTCCTTGGTCGCGAGCGGCGAGATCGAGCTCATGTCGATTACCAGCTTGCCTTTGCTCAGTCCTTCGGCGATGCCGTTGGCCGCGAACAAGACCTTCTCGACATCGGGCGTGTCGGGCACCATGATGATCACGATGTCGGCCTGCTGCGCGACGGCCTTCGCCGAATCGCAGGCGCTGCCTCCGGCGGCGGTCAGTTCCTGTGGAACACCGCTGCGCGAGTAAAGGAACAGCTTGTGGCCGCCCTGGATGAGATTCAACGCCATGGGCTTGCCCATGATGCCCAAACCGACAAAACCGATGCTGCTCATCGTATGCTCCTCGCGTTGCGGGAAAGACAGGGGCGCAGGGGCGCGGGATCGATCACGCTGCCCTGGCCTCGCATTCTAGCGGGCTATCGCTTGCGGTGCCGAATGGCCCGCTCGCTTGCAACCTGGATGGGTTCGATGAATGATCGAGGCTGCAATCGATTGCCTTGAAGAGGGGTGGCATGCGCATCGTAGGGATACTTCTGGCCGCTGGGCAGGGCAGCCGGTTCGGGGGAGGAAAACTGATCGCTCGGCTCGCCGGAGGTGCGCCCGTCGGGATACAGGCCGCACGCAACTTGAAGGCCGCGCTGCCCGAGTGCGTGGCCGTCGTTCGCCCGGACGACCTCGAATTGACGCAGATGCTGCGCGACGAGGGGATTGCGGTCGAACTGTGCGAGCGTGCGCACGAAGGGATGGGTGTGAGTCTGGCGCACGCGATCCGCGCCTGCGGCGATGCCGACGGCTGGGTGGTGGCGCTGGCCGACATGCCGCTCATTGCGCCCTCGACCGTGGCACGAATTGCCGACGCGCTGCGTGGAGGCGCCTTGATCGCTGCGCCGACCTACGCCGGCCAGCGCGGCCATCCCGTGGGTTTCGCGGGCATGCTCGGGTCGCGCTTGAGCGCGTTGTCGGGGGATGCCGGGGCGCGAGACTTGCTGCGTGCCGAGGCGGACCGCATGGTCTTGATCGAGGTGAACGATCCAGGCGTGCTGGCCGACATCGATACGCGCGAGCAACTCGCGCGCTTCAATGTGCAGCCGCCCAAATGAACGGGGCCGAGCAAGCGTGCCCGGCCCCGAAGTCGTCGTGTCTGTTCGATCAAGCGATACGCGAGGCGGCGTCTCGTTTTGCCCGACGGCGCAGTTGCCATCCCACCAGGCCGAGGCCCGCCAGGAGCATGGCGTAGGTTTCCGGCTCGGGGATGGGGGCTTGCGCGGCATAAATCTCGGCGCGGGTCCAGTTCTCGCCGTTGAAGGCGCTCGTGGTGGTGCCCGTCGGCCAATTGATCGTGAGGGAGGCATTCGGATCGTCGGCGTCGATGAGGCGTGCTCTAGCGCTGATCTCGTTCGAGTTGGCGTTGGTCTTCTCCAGGGTCAACTCGACTTGCTCGTATCGGTCGAACCAGGCCTGACTGATGGCAGGCGAGCCGAGCACGGTAATGCCTCCGCCGGGGAGGAAGTTCTGGCGCCGGAACTGCAGATTGCGGCCGTTGGCGCCGTGATTCACGCGCAGTTCGATGACATCGTCGCCGTTGGTGCCTACGCCCAGTTGTCCCAGCGCATCGCGGTCCGTGAGTCGGAGGCCGTAGCTGTCTTGAGGGACGGTGTTGTCGAGGAGCGCGAACGTCGCGCTCACGCTGAAGACATGGTTGCTCTTCAGGCCGGTGACCTGATCCTCCGGAACGATATTGGTCGAGAATGTGATTCGTGTCGTGCTCGAGAGCGCTCCGGCGGCGTTGGCGGTGATCGGGCCGCTGGCTGGATTGAGGATCAGTTTTCCGTTCGCTTCGAGGAAATCTCCGCGAGGGTAAAGGTAGGTCGCGAATTCGCCCGGCGCGGCCGGCGGTGCAACGCCGTCACTGAAGGTGTCGACGAAGAGTTCCGTGCCGTTCTTGACGATCTTGAATGTGTCCACCTCGGCGATCAAGGCGTGTGCCGAATGGCTTGCGATTGCCAGGATGCCGGTCGCGGCGGCGCCGGCGAGACGGTGGCTGAGGCGGGTTTTCATGGGGGCGTTCCTTATTCAATCGCTGCTTATATGCATTTCATTATGCTCGCCCGTTTCGAGAGTTCGCAACTGTCGGTTTGGCTTACAGTGTAAAGCCACTCGACATGATTTTTTCCCCGCTATAATCACCCGGTTACCGATACCGAGACCCACCATGACGCGATTCACCGGTTCTGAAAACTACATTGCGACCGAAGACCTCATGATGGCCGTCAACGCGGCCATCACCTTGGAGCGTCCCTTGCTGGTGAAAGGGGAACCGGGCACCGGCAAGACGATGCTGGCCGAGGAGGTGGCGAAGTCGCTGGGACGCCCGCTGTTCCAGTGGCACATCAAGTCGACCGCCAAGGCGCAGCAAGGCTTGTACGAATACGACGCAGTGTCCCGGCTGCGCGATTCGCAATTGGGCGAGGCCAAGGTGCACGACATCGCGAACTACATCGTGCGTGGCGTGCTGTGGCAGGCCTTCGAGTGCGACGAGCCCTCGATCGTGCTGATCGACGAGATCGACAAGGCCGACATCGAGTTTCCGAACGACTTGCTGCGCGAACTGGACCGCATGGAATTCTACGTGTACGAGACCCAAAAACTCGTGCGCGCGAAGCACCGTCCCACGGTCATCATCACGAGCAACAACGAGAAGGAACTGCCGGATGCATTCCTGCGCCGCTGCTTCTTCCACTACATCCGCTTCCCCGACAAGGAAACCATGGGGAAGATCGTCGATGTCCACTTCCCCACCATCAAGAAGGATCTCGTACGCGAGGCGATGGAGGCGTTCTTCGGCATACGCGAAGTGCCTGGCCTGAAGAAGAAGCCGACGACGTCGGAACTGCTCGACTGGATCAAGCTGCTGCTCGCCGAGGACATCCCGGCCGAGGCCCTGCATACCAGCGACACCCATAAGGTGGTGCCGCCGCTGCACGGCGCCTTGCTCAAGAACGAGCAGGACGTGCACCTGTTCGAGCGCTTGGTGTTCATGTCTCGCCGCAAGAGCTGACGTTCGGGGGTTTCATCATCATGCTGATCGACTTCTTCTTCACGCTGAAAGAGTTCGCGGTCCCGGTCTCCATCAAGGAGTTTCTCGTCTTGATGGAAGCGCTGAAGAAGCATGTCGCGTACTGTTCGGTCGATGAGTTCTACCACCTCGCCCGCACCTGCCTGGTGAAGGACGAGAAGCACTTCGACAAGTATGACCGTGCCTTCGGCAAGTACTTCAAGGGCGTGCTCGAGATCGACGGCGTCGTCGCGGAGATTCCCGAGGAGTGGCTCAAGCACATGGCCGACAAGTATCTCACCGAGGAGGAGAAGGCCGCGATCGAGTCTCTCGGCGGGTGGGAGAAGATCATGGAGACGCTGAAGAAGCGTCTCGAAGAGCAGAAGGGCCGTCACCAGGGCGGCTCTAAGTGGATAGGAACGGCCGGCACGAGCCCGTTCGGCGCCTACGGGTACAATCCCGAAGGCATACGGATCGGGCAGCAGGAATCGCGCAACCGCCGCGCGGTGAAAGTCTGGGATGCCCGCGAGTACAAGAATTACGACGATTCGGTCGAACTGGGCACCCGCAACATCAAGGTCGCGCTGCGGCGGCTGCGCAGGTTCGCGCGCGACGGCTCACCCGACATACTGGACCTGGACGACACGATCCGCTCGACGGCGCGCAATGCGGGCTGGCTCGATCTGAAGATGGTGCCTGAACGGCACAACGCGGTGAAGGTGCTGCTGTTCCTGGATGTCGGCGGGTCGATGGACGATCACATCAAGCTGTGCGAGGAATTGTTCTCCGCTGCACGCACCGAGTTCAAGCATCTCGAGTACTACTACTTCCACAACTTCCTCTACGAGCGCGTGTGGAAGGACAATCGGCGCCGCATGCAGGAGAAGATCTCGACCTGGGATGTGATGCACAAGTACGGTCAGGATTACAAGCTCGTCTTCGTCGGCGACGCAACCATGAGCCCCTACGAGATCACGTATCCCGGCGGCAGCGTCGAGCACACCAATCCTGAAGCCGGTGCCGTGTGGCTGCAGCGCATGCTCGAAATCTATGAGCATGCGATCTGGATCAATCCGCAGCCCGAAGCGCACTGGGAGTATCACGAGTCGATCGAGATCACCAAGCAGCTGATGGGGGATCGGATGTTCCCGCTCACTCTGGACGGCTTGGACCGGGCCATGCGCGTGCTCAGCAAATAGCGCGGGCGGCCCGATTCCGGGTGCGCGATTTCATCCGGTTCCTTTGCCTCGCTAACGCGTTGCGCGACGCTGATCCTCGTTTGCCGGCGGTGCGACCTTCAACACCTCGTCGATCGTCGTCACGCCGGCGGCGATCTTCGCCGCGCCGCTGATCCGAAGCGGCTTCATCCCTTCCTTGTATGCCTGGTCGGTCAGCGCCTGCAGATCCGTTTCAGGGGTGATGAGATGGCGCAGCGTCGGTGACATGGTCAGCATCTCGTAGAGGCCCACCCGTCCCATGTAGCCGGTCATGCGGCACTCCAGGCAGCCCTTGGCGAAATAGACTTTCGCCGGCTTGTTGGCTTTCCATGGCGTCACCAAGCGGTTCCATGTTTCCTCGTCCAGATCACCCGGTTCCTTGCAATGCGGGCACAGCGTGCGGACGAGGCGCTGCGCCATGACTCCGATGACGGTGGAGTTGAGCAGGTAGAAGGGCACGCCGAGGTCCAGCAAGCGGGTGACGGCCGAGGGCGCGTCGTTCGTATGCAGGGTCGAGAGCACCAGATGCCCCGTCAGGGCGGCCTGAACGGCCATCTCCGCGGTTTCCAGGTCGCGGATCTCGCCTACCATGACGATGTCCGGGTCTTGCCGCATGAGGGTACGTATGCCGGCGGCGAAGTTCAAGTCGATGCTGTTGACCACCTGCATCTGATTGAACGCCGGCTCGACCATTTCGATCGGATCTTCAACAGTGCAGACGTTCACCTCGGGCGTGGCGAGCTGCTTCAAGGTGGAGTAGAGCGTCGTGGTCTTGCCCGATCCCGTCGGGCCGGTGACGAGCACGATGCCGTTGGGCAGCGACACCATCGAGTTCCAGCGTCGCGAGTCTTCCTCGGAGAAGCCCAGTTCGGAGAAGTTACGCACCAGGACCTCGGGATCGAAGATGCGCATCACCAGCTTCTCGCCGAATGCCGTCGGCATCGTCGACAATCGCAGTTCGACCTCGTTGCCGTCCGGGGTCTTGGTCTTGACGCGGCCATCCTGGGGGCGGCGCTTCTCGACGACGTCCATGCGGCCAAGCACCTTGATGCGGCTCACCATCGCTGCCATCACCGGCGTCGGAATCTGATAAACCTGGTGCATCACGCCATCGATGCGAAAGCGCACGTTGCCCGATTCCCGGCGCGGCTCGATGTGGATGTCGCTCGCCCGCTGCTCGAAGGCGTATTGCAGCAGCCAATCGCAGATATGGACGATGTGCTGGTCGTTCGCATCGAGCTTTCCAGCGCGTCCCAGCTGGACCAGCTGCTCGAAGTTGGCGATGTCGCTATAGGCGCCCTTGTCCTGTTCGGTGGCGCCCTTGACCGAGCGGGCCAGATTGTAGAACTCGACGATGTAGCTGGTGATGTCCAGCGGGTTGGCGATGACCCGCTTGATCTCCTTGCGCAGAATCTGTTCGAGCTGCGGCTCCCACTCTCGCACGTAGGGCTCGCAGGTGGCGACGACCACCTCGCGGGAGCTGACCTCGATCGGCAGCAGCTTGAAGCGCGTGGCGTACGCGTTCGACATCACCTTGGTGACGGTGGCGAACTCGATCTTGAACGGATCGATGTGGATGTAAGGCAGATTGGCGCGCTCGGCCATCCACTGCGTCAGCGCCTCGATATGCAGGGTTTTCTTGGGGTTGCGCGGATCCTTCCACTTCTGGTCGGCGACGATTACCAAGGGGTGAGCGTCGCCGCGAGCGAGCCGCCGGTCCCTGAGCAGCTTGTCGGCCACGTCCTTGGCGACGAGGCCGTCCGCGATCAGATCGTTCACCACGCCGTCGAGCGTCAGACGTCGTTCTGCAACCGCTTGTTGCGCCATCGCGCTTGGCATTCGTACCTCGTGGGCGTCCATTCCGGCGTCGGACCGGATCGTCACATACTAGCTGCGTCGAAAGCCGTTCTCAACGAAGGGTTACGGCACACGTGCAGAGAAACTGAGTGCGGCGACCGAGCGGCAGCGAAGGCGCATGTCGCCTTGGGAGGCAACGAGCCATGCGCGCGGCGAACCTTGGCAAGCGCACGAACGATATACGCAGTCTCGCTCGGGAACAAGCTGCGCCGCCGGCGGCGCGCCCCGTCGGCCGACGCGCCGCTTCGGGACAGCCCGTCGATGCCTTCCGCGCGAGGTCAGCGCGCAAGCGGCAGTTCGACGGTCTCGCCGGTGCGTGCGGCGCGTTCGATCGCGAGCGTCGCTTCCAGATTCGCGCGCGCCATCTGCGGGGTGGCGAGATGACAGGCCTTGCCGGTCGCCAGGTGATCGAGCCATGCCCGTGTCTCCGCCGCGACCGACCCGATGAAGTCGCCGAGGGCCCAGTCTCCCGGGGTGCCGCTGGAGAGGAACACGGCGTTCACGGCATGGTTGGGCAGATAGACGTGCGGGACGCCCTTGTCGCTGTACATCACCTGATCGGTGTGGTCGTCGTCGAGCAGGATCACCCCGTCGGTGCCGAGCAGTTCGACCCGGGCCGCTTGCCCCAGGGCGGGGTATTTTTCGGGCAGCGCATAGCAGACGCCGAGGTTGACCGCGGCCCCGTCGTCGTACTGCAGGATGGCCCAGGTGAGGTCGTCGGTGGCATGGCCTGCGGCAGCCAATACGCCGCGCTGTCCCAGCGCCCGGACCTGAGTCAGCCGCCGGCCCTCGAAGAACCAGTTCATGAGATCGACGTAGTAGGTGAGCGAATCGACCACCGGTGTCGCGTGGGGGTTGCGGGCCAGCATGGCGAGCGCCTGCGAGCGGGAGTTGTAGACCCGGGCGGCCGCGCCGAGCAGCGTGCCCATGCGACCTTGGACGATCTGTTCCTTGGCGACTTGATAGCGTTTGCGGAATCGCCGGCTGTAGCCGACGCGCAGGTTGCCGCCGTTGGCACGCGCGCAAGCGAGGATCCGGTCGGCGTCGGCAAGCGTCAGCGCGATGGGTTTCTCCACCAAGACTGCCTTGCCACGCTCCAGCGCCTGCAAGACTGCTTGCACGTGTTCGCCTTCGCTGGTCGAAACGACGACCGCGGTGATCTCGGGGTGGTCGATCACATCGAGATTGCTGCCCGACCAGGCGTCGGCACCCACCGTCTCGGCAAGTTTGCGGGCATGATCGGGAGCGACGTCGGAGACCGCGAGGAAGCGGACGGCCGGATGCTCGGACGCAAGGCGGGCGCGCAGCGACCCGATGCGACCGGATCCGACGACGGCCAGACCGATCTGCTCGCGCTGTCTCGACGATTGGCCGGTCATGCTAATCGGCGGTCATGCCGGCGGCCTTGGCGATTTTCGTCCACTTGGCGATTTCCTGCTCGACGAACTGACGCCATTCGGTCGGGGAAGTGCCGGCGGTATCGGAGCCCAACTGCTGCATTCTTGCCGTGAACTCCTTGGTCTGAACGATCTTCACGACTTCCCGATTGAGCCGCTCGACGATCGAGGCGGGCGTTCTTGCCGGCGCCAGCATGCCCGTCCAGATGGTTGCATGATAGCCGGGCACGCCGGCTTCGGCGATGGTGGGGATGTCGGGCAAGGATGCGAGCCGTTTCGTGTCGCCCACGGCGAGGCCGCGCAACTTGCCTGATTTCACGTGCGGAATCGCGGAGACCGCGCCGCCGATCGACATGTGGATCTGGCCGCCCAGCAGGTCGGTCAGCATCGGTCCCGATCCTTTGTACGGAATATGCTGGATCTGGGTTCCGCTCATCGACTTGAACAGTTCCATCGGTAGTGCGCCCGCATTGGAACTCGATCCATAGTTGTAACCGTTCGGCTTCGCCTTCGCGAGGGCAAGCAGTTCCTTGACCGATGTCGCTGGCACCGAGGGGTGCACGAACAGCAGCAGCTGCTGTACCGCCGTCTGCGTGATGTAGGCGAAGTCGCGCAAGGTGTCATAGGGAAGCTTGCGGCCGAGGGCGGGGTTGATGGCATGGCTGCTCGACAACAGCAGGATCGTGTAGCCGTCCGGATTCGCGCGCGCGACCACTTCCGAGCCGACGACGCCGTCGGAGCCGGGGCGATTGTCGATGACGACCGTCTGACCGAGCGCTTCGGTCAGACGAATCGAGATCATGCGGGCGAGCACGTCGGTGCCGCCGCCGGGCGCGAACGGAACGACGAGCCGAACCGGTTTGGTCGGATAAGTCTGCGCATGGCTGATTGCGCTGAATGCGATCAGAGAGGAGGCGACGAGCAATTTCAAGCGAAGGTGCCTACGTGGCATGGAATGATTCCTAGGTGATGTTTTCGTTAGCCGCACTGTCCGCGCCTCGATCTGCGTCCGATGCGGCATCGCTCTTGGCAGGGTGCGGTCCGGCGGCAAGAAAAGACGCGTGCATGTGCCCGGTCTGGGGGTAGGCCTATGTCTTGCTCGTTGGTTTGGCGCGCTTTGCGGCTGTGGTGCGCTTGCGCGGGGCGGACTTGACTGCGGCCTTCTTCGAGGCGGCCGTCGGCGCGGGTGCTTCGCTCGGCGTTGCGCCGGTCGGTATCACCATCTGCGTCTGGGTGACGATCGCCAGCCGCCGGCCGTTGTCGTCGGTGACGGTCGTTTGCCATACCATCGTGGTGCGGCCGATGTGCAGCGGTATTGCCTCGCCGCGTATCACCGGGCCGACGCCGCCGGAGAAAAAATTGGTCTTGGATTCGAGCGTGGTCGTGCGCGTGTTGGGCGGCAGGTTGATCAGGGTGCCCCGTGCTCCAAGGACATCGCCGAACGCCATGATGATGCCGCCGGCAACGCGTCCTGACCGGTTCATGTGCGAGTCGGTGATCGCGATTTCGGCTCGAACGCGTTCGCGGTCTACGGAAAGAGGGCGTATGCCCAGCAGTTTTGCGATCGGGTGATTGCCCAATGCATCGTTGAGCGCGCGGGTGCTCGCGGTCGTGGTGGCTTTCGACATCGGCTTGGTTTCTCGCTAGGAAATGCCCGCTGGGCGGGTACTGGAATTCGTTTATCGGCGGTCGGGCACCGCGTGCGGGCTCGGAGGCAGGCTACTCCCAGCCGGTCGCCTTGCCGACGGCCACGCGGTTCGCCGTGAACGGCAGCTTGCCGCGGCCGCGTACATCGATCGTGCCTTCCATGCGCTCGCCGGAGACCTTCCCGTTGAACAACAATTCGCGGTTGCCGACGGGCACGATCAATTCGATGCGCTCGCCGGCGAGGCTCGCGTGCTTCAGAGGGCGTGCGCGTGCGCCACCCGTGGTGCCGGAGATCTTTTGATAGCTCTGCTGCAAGACGATTTGCGCGCTGTGTTCCGTCAAGCCTTCGGGCAGCGCGATCTGCCAGGTTCCGGCGACATGCGCGGGCACGATGTAGAAGAACAGACTCGTCTGCGAGGCGCCATTGATCACTTGCTTCTCCGGCGAATCGAAAGTAATCGCGTTGTCCGACGTCCAGTCGCCCAGGTTGTAGTCGTGGCTCACGATGCGCGACCCAGGCCTCAGTTCTGCGAGCATCTTGGGCCGCAATTCGAGTACGAAGCGGGGCAGCAGGTAAAGCGTGAGTACGGTGGCCTCGCGGATGTCGGTCTTGAAGGCATCCTGGCGCACGAACTTGGCGCGCTCGGCGACCTGTTCCCTGTGCGCATTGGTGATGGCCAGATCCACCAGCTTCTCGCTGATGTCGACGCCGAGTCCGCGGGCGCCGAAGCGCTTCGCCGCGGTAATGACGATGCGGCCGTCGCCCGACCCCAGATCGATCACATAGTCGTTGCTGCCCACACCGGCCATTTGCAGCATGCGGTCGACGATGTACTGCGGCGTGGGGACATAGGGGCCCGCGTCGACCTCCTGGGCCGTCGCGGTGACGGCCGGCATCGTGCACGCCAGGGCCAACAGGACGGCGAACACCAACTGACGGCGCGACCGGCTCAAGGCGCGTCGCACAGTCGCGAACGATACGCGATGGGCCGGTGGGCGAAGCTCGCTCATGAACAAATTCTCCTCAGAGGGACAAATTCGCGCGGGGCGCGATCGATCGTGCAGGCTCGGATCGAGGACGACTGCCGGCTGCTGCCTGTGCACGCGATTGCTGTTCGGCGCAGGAGCATATCGTTTATGGGAGCGCCCTAGCAACCCGAGCGCTTCGCTGACGCCCGGGTGCGTGGCCGTCGTTCGGTGTGCTCGGGGCGCTAACGCGGCGGCGGCTCTGTCTTGGGCGTGAACGCGCATGACCGACCCAGCGGATCCGCTGGGGGGGCGTGGTCCGAAGCCGGTCGTACGGGACAAAAGGCGGAACCGGCGAGCGGATGCTCGTACATCGCGCGGGCACTGTGTCCGACGCCGGGGATTTCGAGCAAGTGCCACCCGAAGGGCAGTTTCAAAGCTTCGGCCTGTGCTTTGGCTTGCGCGAAGACGCGCAGGGCGCGGGCGTGGCGGGTGTCGCCTTGACGCTTTGCGGCAGACGTCATGGAAAGATCGTCGGTTTCGGTGTCCGCTGTGCCGACCATCACCGTGATCGGCTGGGCGAGATAGCGCGCGAGTGTGCTTGCGTCTGCCAGTCCGTCCGGCAGACCTCCCAAGCCGTAGGGGAAGCGTTCCTCCAGGCTCGGCGTCAGCCAGGTGCCGGGGTTGGCGATGATGATGCGAATCGGGTCCAGCGGGGCGAGCGCGGCGATCCGGGACAGGAACTGGCCGCCCGCCGAATGGCCGAGCAGAACGTAAGGCATGTCGGGCGCGCCTTCGGCGGCGCGAATCTGGTCGATGACTGCCTTGAGCAAGTCGCTCGTGCGTTCATTCACCGCGACGGCCTGCAGCACGCGCTCCGCGTCGCGACGCACGATGCCACCTTGCTGAAAGCGCCAGGTGGGAAAGCGCTCGCGGTCGAACAAAGGCACGATCACCAGAGCGCCGAACTGCTCGCCGAGGGCGCGAGTGCTGTTGCGGTAACCCGCTGCGTTTCTGCCCAGACCGTGCAGCGAGACGATCAAGGCACGACCGTCGTAGTTGGCGGGCTTGTGCACGAACACCTCGATCTCGGTGCCGCGGGCATCGACGACGATACGACTATCGCCCGGATCGACGCCGGCCGCATGGGCGAGCGCCGACGTAGACAGCATCGCCCCGAGCAGACACACCCGGACGAGCCATCCGAACCCGATCGTCACGTCCGGCCCGGCATCAGAAGAAGGCCTGGATGCCCGTTTGCGCGCGCCCGAGAATCAAGGCGTGGATGTCGTGGGTGCCCTCGTAGGTGTTCACGGCCTCGAGATTCATGACATGCCGAATCACATGATACTCGTCGGAGATGCCGTTGCCGCCGTGCATGTCACGCGCCATTCGCGCGATGTCGAGCGCCTTGCCGGCCGCGTTGCGCTTGACGATGGATAGCATCTCGGGCGCCCAGCGGTCGGCATCGATCAGACGCCCGACACGCAGGGCGGCCTGCAGGCCGAGCGTGATCTCGGTCTGCATGTTCACCAGCTTCAGCTGGATCAGTTGATTGGCCGCAAGCGGGCGACCGAACTGCTTGCGGTCGAGGGTGTATTGGCGCGCGGCATGCCAGCAGAACTCCGCCGCGCCCATGGCGCCCCAGGCAATGCCGTAGCGCGCCTTGTTCAGGCAACCGAACGGACCGGCGAGGCCGGAGACGTTGGGAAGCAGGTTTTCGGCCGGCACCAGCACATCGCTCATGACGACCTCGCCGGTGATCGACACCCGCAAGCTGAACTTGCCTTCGATCTTGGGCGCCGAGAGGCCCTTCATGCCTTTTTCGAGGATGAAGCCGCGAATCTTGCCGTCGTCGTCCTTCGCCCAGATCACGAAGACGTCCGCAATGGGTGCGTTGGTGATCCAGATCTTCGAGCCGTTGAGCACGTAACCGCCGTCGACCTTGCGTGCGCGGGTCTGCATGCCGCCCGGATCGGAGCCGTTGTCAGGTTCGGTGAGCCCGAAGCATCCGACCCATTCGCCGCTCGCGAGCTTGGGCAGGTACTTCTGGCGCTGCGCTTCGCTCCCATAGGCGTAGATCGGGTACATCACCAGGCTCGACTGCACGCCGGAGGCCGATCGGTAGCCGCTGTCGACGCGCTCGATCTCGCGCGCGATCAATCCGTAGCTGACGTGGTTCACCCCGGCACAGCCGTAGCCTTCGATCGTCGAGCCGAGGAAGCCCAGCGCGCCCATCTCGTTCATCACTTCGCGGTCGAAGCGCTCGTGGCGATGCGAGTCGCGCACGCGGGGCATGAGCTTTTCCTGGCAATAGGCATGGGCACTGTCGCGCACCATGCGCTCTTCGTCGCTCAGCTGCTCGTCGAGCAGGAACGGATCGTCCCATTGAAATCCGGGCTTGTTCGCGGATTCCTTCTTGCTCATAGACTTCTCCTGGATGCGATGGGGAGCGGGCGGCTTGCGCGCGCTCAACTGCGGCGGGGCAACGGCTCGATGGTGCCGATGTGGAAGCTGAAATGCCCCTTGCGTTTATCGTTGAAGTAATGCGTCAGCGTGTTGCGCACCGTGGCGAATGCGATGTCGTCCCACGGCACCTCGTGTTCGTTGCACAGCATGATTTCCAGCGTTTCGTCGCCGGGGAAATAATCCAGGTCGAGCAGGCGCGCCCGAAAGAGCATATAGACCTGGCTGATGTGCGGAATGTTGTAGAGCGCGAACAGGTCGAGGACCTCGACGCGTGCATTGGCCTCTTCCAGGGTTTCGCGCTTGGCGCCGTCGCCCGTGGTTTCTCCGTTTTCCATGAAGCCTGCCGGCACGGTCCACAGGCCGCGACGCGGCTCGATGGCGCGACGGCACAGCAGGATGCGATCTTCCCATTCGGGGATGCAGCCGACCACCATCTTCGGATTCTGATAATGGATCGTGCCGCACGAGTCGCAGACGTGCCGGGGCAAGGCATCGCCGGGAGGAACGCGCACCACCACACGGGTGCCGCAATTAGCGCAAAAATTCATGAAGGGAGGCTCGAAGCTCGATCGATTCTATACGCTGGGCGACGACTGGCAAAGGTCGCGAATGCGGCGCTTCGCGTCGATGCTCAGGGGGCTGCCGCCCGAACCTGCATGCTATCATCGAACCCATGCGTCCCTCGCATGTGCGCGCGGTGCTCGAGCGCGAATTCCAGGCTGCAATCGACGGCGTCCACACGCCCGTCATGCTATGGGGCCCGCCGGGCGTGGGCAAGTCGCGCATCGCCGCCGAAGTCGCGCGCAGCAACGGCGTCGAGCTCATCGACATCCGGCTCTCGCAGATGGAGCCCACCGACCTGCGGGGCATCCCGTTTCGGGACGGCGATCGCGTGGAATGGTCGATCCCTTCGCTGCTTCCGGATGCGCGGCGCCACGGCGCGCGCGGGATCCTGTTCCTCGACGAGATCACCTCGGCTCCGCCCACGGTCACTGCCGCAGCCTACCAGCTGATTCTCGATCGTAAATTGGGCGAGTATTCGATTCCCGCGGGCTGGGCGATTTTTTCCGCGGGCAATCGTTACGGCGATCGTGGCGTCACTTATGTCATGCCGGCGCCGCTGGCGAATCGGTTCACGCATTACGAGATCGAGCCGCACCTGGACGACTGGGTCGAGTGGGCGCACGGCGCAGGGATGGATTGGCGCCTGATCGCTTTCCTTCGCTTCCGGCCCGATCTGCTGTTCGAATTCGATCCGGCACGCAACCCCGTCGCTTTCCCGAGCCCTCGCTCCTGGGAGTACGCGCACCGCGCCCTGGTCAAGTTCGGCGAGCTGCGGCACTTGCTGCTCGAAGCGCTGCAGGCTTGTGTAGGCCCGGCGTCAGGGGTCGAGTTCATGGCTTTCCTCGACCACATGAACGACATGCCGGACATCGAGGCCATTTCCCGGGGCGAGTCGCTGGAGATGCCGGCGCGGCTCGACATCCAGTACGGCGTCGCCACAGCGCTCGTGCGCCGGGCGCAGCGGGTCACGGGAAGCGAGGAGGCCGTCGCCTCGATGCGTCACATCTTGCGCTATGCGCGCCAGTTTCCGCAGCAGGAACTCGGCGTGATGCTGGTGACGGACATGCATCGCACCATCGGTCAGCCTCTGTACGCACTGCCGGAGTTCAAGGATTGGGCTCAGAGCGTGAGCGAACTGCTGCTGTTCGATCGAGCGCTCCCCGGCTGAGCCGGCCGATGGCCTCAGCGGTAGCGGCATCGTGAGTGCGGGCGAATCCCGGGATGTCGACGTCAAGCTGCAGGCGGCTCGTACGCGCCTCGTGCTCGATCAGCCCTTCATGGGCGCATTGCTCTTGCATCTGCCGATGCAGGCGACGAATCGCTGCGAGACCATCGGCACCGACGGCGTCGCCATCCACTTCAATCCGCGCTACATCGCCGCGCTGAGCTTGCGCCAGACGCAGTTCATGCTGGCCCACCAGGCTTTGCACTGTGCCTTGGGCCATTTCGCGCGGCGCGGCCACCGAACGCGCAACCGCTGGGATGTCGCATGCGATTTCGCGGTGAATCTGCTGCTGGCCGACGAAGGGATGGAGCCGCCTGCGGGTGCTTTGCTCGACAGTCGCTACCGAGGCTTGTCGGCGGAGGAGATCTATCCGCTCATCGCGCAGGGCGCTGGACTGACGACGCTCGACGTGCATCTGTTCGACGGTGCGTCGGCGGCCGCGGGCATGGCGCGCATCGGCGACGGTGGCGAGCGCGAGCGATCCGCGACTGAACGCGACGATGCGGAGGCAGCGGCGAGCGACGAGGAGCAATGGAGCGACGCCGCGCCGCATCGTCGTCGCAATCCGGGAGCAGCGACGGCCGAGACCGGGACGCATTCGATCGAGGTGTCGGCCCAGCAATGGCAGATGCGGCTGGCGAGCGCTGCGCAGCAGGCCGACCGTGCCGGCCGTCTGGGGGCATCGTGGCAGCGCGCGCTCGGTCGCATGCTCCAGCCCGCGCTGCCGTGGAGTGCGCTGCTCGCCCGCCATGTCGTGAGCCGGGCGCGGGACGACTACAGTTTTCAGCGTCCCTCGCGTCGTGATGTCGGGGGCGCTTTGCTGCCGCGCATGCATTCGGCCCAACTGGACCTGTTCGTCGTGCTGGACACGAGCGGCTCGGTGAGCGAAAGCCAGTTGAACGCTTTCGCAGCCGAGATCGAGGCGCTCAAGGGGCAGGTGCGGGCTCGCGTCACGCTGCATGCGTGCGACGAGAAGTTGGCGCAGGAAGGGCCCTGGGTGTTCGAGTCGTGGGAGCCGATCGACTTGTCGCGCACGCTTACGGGCGGCGGCGGGACGGATTTCAGGCCCGTGTTCGACTGGATCCGCGATCAGTCCCAACGGCCCGACCTGCTGATCTACTTCACCGACGCAGAAGGCGACTTTCCGCAGAGCGCGCCGCCCTTTCCGGTGATCTGGCTGGTGAAGGGGCCGGCGCCGGTGCCTTGGGGCGAACGGATCCAGCTCAACTGAACGCGGCCCTTGGGGTGTCTCCGAGGCCGATGCCGCTTGCTCTCATGGATCGCCGACAGCGGGGACGCTGATCGCGGAAGGATGGTCGCTGAAGGGGCTGCGTTCGTTCAGCTCATCGACGTAGCCGCCGATGCCGACCATCTCTCGTTCCAGGTACTGGCCGATCGCGCGCCGGAACTCGGGATGAGCGACCCAGTGTGCCGAATAGGTCTCGACCGGGAGCAGGCCGCGCGCCATCTTGTGTTCGCCTTGCGCGCCGCCTTCGAAGCGGCCGATGCGGTGAGCGATGCAGTACTCGATCGTCTGGTAGTAGCAGGCCTCGAAGTGCAGCAGCGGCACCGACGCGATCGCGCCCCAGTTGCGCCCGTACATGACCTCGTTGCCCGCCACGATGTTGAACGTGGCGGCGATCGGCCTGCCTGCGTGACTCGCTTCGATGAGCAGCACGTTCTTCGGCAGGTGGTGCGCGAGATGGAGAAAGAAGTCTAGGTTGAGATAAGGCGTGGAGCGATGCTCCCGGTAGGTCTGCCGGATTCCCTGGCCTCGTCGCCGCGCAGCCAGCGGAAAGTGATGCCTTGCTCGCGCACGCGTCGGCGCTCCTGGCGGATCTTTTTACGCTTCTCGCGCGCGAGTTGCGCCAGGAACTCGTCGAAATCGCGGTAGCCGGGGTTGCTCCAATGGAACTGCACGCCCTTGCGCAACATCATGCCGGCCTGTTCGCATTCGCGGGCGACGGAGACTTCCGGGAAGAGCAGATGCACCGATGAAGCGCCGCAGCGCTGCGCCAGGGCGAGGGCGGCATCGAGCAGCAGGCGGCGCTGTGGTGCAGTGGGCGCCATCAGTCTCTGCCCGGTGATCGGTGTGAAGGGCACGGCGCTCAGAAGCTTAGGGTAGTACGTCAAGCCGTGGCGATGGTAGGCATCCGCCCAGGCCCAATCGAAGACGTACTCGCCGTAGGAGTGGTCCTTGAGGTAGAGCGGCATCGCGGCCGCGAGGCGATCGGCTTCCCACAGCGTGACGTGGCAGGGCTGCCATCCCGTCGCGGCGGATACGCAACCCGTGGATTCGAGTCCGTGCAGAAACGCATGGCTGAGCAAGGGGTTGCCCGGCGCGAGCAGGTCCCATTGCGCGGCTGGCACGTCGCCAAGGGATTCGACGATGCGTATGGGGTCTCGAGAGTGATGTGCGCGCATGGCCTCGACGTGCGACACGCCTGGCGGGGCGGTACCGTCCGCTTCGGTTCGGACGCAGTGCGTTCCGCAGCCAGGGGATAGCGGCTATACTAACCTCACTTCGCGGACCGGCCGGAGAGTTGCATGAAAAAAATCGAAGCCATTTTCAAACCTTTCAAGCTGGACGAAGTGCGCGAGGCTCTCTCCGAGATTGGCGTATCCGGGCTGACGGTGACCGAAGTCAAAGGCTTCGGCAGGCAGAAGGGGCACACCGAACTCTATCGGGGAGCCGAATACGTCGTCGACTTCCTGCCCAAGGTCAAAGTCGAAGTCGTGGTGGCGGACAGCATGCTCGATCAAGCCATCGATGCCATCGTCAAATCGGCGCGCACGGGCAAGATCGGCGACGGCAAGATTTTCGTCAGCAGCGTGCAGCAGGTGATCCGGATCCGCACCGGGGAAGTCGACGAAGCCGCGATCTGAACGTGGCAGTCGCTAGGGTATCGAGGCTCCGGGTAGCGCTTCTCGAGCCTCGGATCGGGTGTATGACGCCTGTTGGACCCGCCTAGCCTCGCAAAAGCACGATGACGGCGCCCGAGCCGCCGTCGATCGGTCTCGCTTCGCAGTAGGCAAGAACTTCATCGCGCAAGATCAGCCAGTGGCTCAGTTTGCTTTTGAGCACCGGCAGCCGATTGCGCGAGCGCAGTCCCTTCCCATGGATGATGCGAACGCAGCGGGTGCCGCTTTGCATGCATTCCTGCAAAAAAGCGGCCGTGGCGATCCGCGCCTCGGCCGCGATCATGCCGTGCAGATCGAATTCATCCTGGATCACCCAGTGTCCGCGGCGCAATTTGCGCAAGACCGACTGGGGCACCCCGGGACGCACGTAAACGAGTTCCTCGCCCGTGGCGACGCCTGTGTCGGGGCTTGCGGGCGCGATGAGGGATTCTTCGAGGACTCGACGTTCGTCTTGAAGGCGCTGGCGCGGGATGGGAGGCGGACGCGGCCGTTGGGGTTCGACCCGGATGGCGCCTGTCAGGCGCACGACATCGCGCATCTCAGCCTGAAAATCGAGGTCGTTCGGGGTGGCGGCCGGCTTTTTCATGGCGATGGGCGCTCCCCTGACGACGATACGGCGCGCCTGCGTTCAATCCTGTAGAGCTTCGAGGTACCGCTGGGCGTCCAGTGCCGCCATGCAACCGCTGCCGGCACTGGTCACCGCCTGGCGATACACGTGATCCTGCACGTCCCCGGCCGCGAAAACGCCCGGGATATTGGTGGCAGTCGCGTTGCCCTCGCTGCCGCCGTGGGTGAGTATGTAACCGTTCTTCATGTCGACCTGACCGGCGAAGATTTCGGTATTGGGCTGATGGCCGATGGCGATGAATACGCCCTTCAGGTCGATCGCATTGACACCGGATCCCTTGGCTTGTTTCAAGCGCACGCCGGTCACGCCGGATTGGTCGCCGAGCACCTCGTCGAGCACATGATCGTAGTGCAGGGTGATGTTGCCGGTTCGCGACTTCTCCAGCAGTCGGTCGACCATGATCGGTTCGGCGCGGAACTTGTCGCGGCGATGCACGACGTGCACCCGGCGGGCAATGTTGGAGAGGTAAAGCGCCTCTTCGACCGCGGTGTTGCCGCCGCCGATGACCGCGACCTCCTCGCCCTTGTAAAAGAAGCCGTCGCACGTCGCGCAGGCGGACACGCCGCGTCCCATGAAGGCTTCTTCCGACGGGAGCCCCAAATATTTCGCCGATGCGCCGGTGGCGATGATGAGCGCGTCGCACGTGTAGGTTGCGCTGTCGCCCTCGAGCGTGAGCGGGCCGTCTTTCAGTCGTACGGTGTTGATGTGGTCGAAGATAATCTCGGTGCCGAAGCGCTCGGCATGCTTCTGAAAGCGCTCCATCAATTCCGGGCCCTGCACGCCGGACGCATCGGCGGGCCAGTTGTCCACTTCCGTGGTCGTCATGAGCTGACCGCCTTGAGCCATGCCGGTGACCAGCACCGGGTTCAGATTGGCGCGGGCGGCGTATACGGCAGCCGTGTAGCCTGCCGGACCGGAGCCGAGGATCAGTAGCCGGCAAGCCTTGGATGTTTTTGCCATGGAGTCAGGAGCCCTGGATGCATTTGTAAAAAAACAACAATTTAACAGTTGCTGGCGCACTTTGTCGAGTTCGCGCAACACTCCAAATTGCTAATTCAACTGGTTGTCATACAATAAAACGGGCATTATCCCGCGCTGCGCCGCAACTACTGAATTCATGGTCATCGAATGAGCCGCCCCATAAGAACGGTTGTTTTGCTCGGGTTATCCTTGAGTGTGGCCCCAGCGTGGTCCGCATCGAATATCCCGCGAGCGGATAAGCATTCAAAGAAGCCGACGGTCGCCCGACAGTTGCTTGCTCAGGCTGCAGCGCCGGTTCCCAACCTGCCGCCCCCCCAGGAAGTGACCGTTCCTCCGGCGCCCCGTTTCGACATCGAACGCTTCGATGTGCAGGGAAACACGCTGTTGGAGACCGCCGAGATCGATGCGGCCGTTGGGCGCTACACGGGAAAGAGCAAAGATTTCGCCGATGTGCAGCGAGCCCTCGAGGCCCTCCAGCAGCGCTACCAGCGCCGCGGTTACGGCGCCGTGCAGGTGACGCTCCCCGAGCAGGAACTCGAGAAGGGTGTGATCGTTCTGCGGGTGATCGAGCCGCGCTTGGGCAAGGTCGTCGTCGAAGGCAACAAGTTTTTCGACAACGACAATATCCGGCGCGGTTTTCCAGCTCTCAAGGAAGGCGCGACGCCGAACGTGGTTCAGATCGGTCAAGAGTCACGGCTCGCGAACGAGAACGCCGCCAAGCGGACTACCGTGCTGCTGCGTGCGGGCGAGAACGAGACCGAGGTCGATGCCACCATACGCGTCCGGGACGAGAAGTTCTGGCGTGCCAGCGTCAGCCTGGACAATACCGGCTCTCCCACCACCGGGATGTGGCGCCTGGGTTTCGGGTATCAGCATTCGAACCTGTTCAACCGTGACCACACGTTGACGCTTCAGTATCAACTCGACCCGGAGCCGTTGCGCGACTTCGACGATCTGAAGGTCCTCGGAGTCGGCTACCGGATCCCGCTTTACCAACACAACGCGTCGATCGACTTTCTCGCGGGATATTCCACGATCGGTAGTGCGTCGGGGCAGGTCATCCAGGGCATTGCCTTCAACGTGGCCGGCAGCGGGACGATCTTCGGTGTCCGCTACAACTACATGCTGCCGCGCATCGCCGGATGGACGGACTACGAACACCGCCTGTCTTTGGGGCTCGATTACAAGGCATTCCAGAATCAGGTTGCCCAGGTGACGGGCGGGGTCGCGGGGCCGAACCTCACCCCGGAGGTCACGGTGCATCCGATTAGCCTGACCTACAACGCGACCAAGCGCATGGATCGCGCCGAACTCGGGTTCTATGGGTCGGTGGCGCACAATTTCCACCCGCACGGAAACGATGCTTCGGCCGAGAAATTCAATGGCCCCCCTGGGGTCGGGGTGCGACCTGGGGTGGGGCGTCCTAACTACACCGTTTGGCGTTACGGCGCGAATTTCATACGCGCTTTCGAGAACGACGTGCAAGTTCGCGCCAACCTCACGGGGCAGTATTCCCGCGACGCGCTCGTTCCCGGCGAGCAGTTCGGTATGGGGGGCTGGGATAGTCTGCGCGGGATGCGGGAGCGGGAAGCCGCCAACGACCGCGGTTTGCGAGGCTCTCTGGAGGTTTACTCGCCCGACCTCAGTGCCAAGTTCACCATTCCCAATGGGCGCTTACGCGTTCTTGCGTTCTACGACTGGGGCTATTTGAGCCAGAATTTCAAGCCGGCGCCGTGTCCACCCGCTACGTGCCGAGTATCGGCATCGAGCTTCGGGGTCGGCATGCGGCTCGCGCTGGATCAAGGTTTCAGTTTCCGGCTGGATTATGCGCAGATGCACGATCCGGCGGTGATCGGCGAGAAGCATGACAACCGACTGCACTTCGGGATGGCGGTCGCATTCTAGGCGCCGCCATCCTCAGGCTTGGCGGTTCGGTGTGATGCTCTGCGCGACCCTCGAATCGGACCAGGCTGAATCGAACGGTCGTCCGGCACGCGAGACCATCGCTACCGCTTGTCTCGCGAGCGGGGCCATCCATCAGTCGAACGGCCACTTCGTCGGCGGGCGCCGGCATGATTCCCGCAGCGCGTCGGCAGGGCAATGGCGGCCGCTTGTCATCGCCATTAGGGCGTCGAGCGCTGCGCAGCCTCGAAGCAAGAGGGCATTCGATCATTTTCGTCGGACGACAATGCCATCCGATCTGGTGTAGGATCGCAGGGAAAAGGGTTTTCCCCGAGGGATACAGTCTATGGTGACCACGGATGTGCTGAAGTCGGTGCCGCTGTTCTCGGCCATGCCAAGTGAGCAACTCACCGCGCTGGCGAACTGCGCAACGTTGCGCCGCTACCCCCGCAGCACGCTGATTCTACGAGCCGGCGAGGAGACGGACGGCTTGTACGTCATGCTTTCGGGGCGCGCAAAGGTACTCATTCCAGATGACGAAGGGCATGAGGTCATTCTCGCAGTGCTCAGCCAGCGCGATTTCTTCGGCGAGATGGGGCTGCTCGACGATCAGCCGCGCTCGGCGAGCGTCGAGACCCTCGAGCCGTGCGAACTGTTGCGTTTGGGAAAATCCGAGTTTCTGCGCTCCCTGCACGACAATTTCGAACTTGCCATGCGCATCATCCGCGCCCTCGTCAAGCGCCTGCGCGAGGCGGATCGGCAGATCGAGAGTCTCGCCTTGATGGATGTGTACGGTCGGGTCGCTCGAGTGTTGCTCGATCTTTCCGACAATGTCGACGGCAAGCGCGTCGTCGGCAAGGCGCCACCGAAACAGGAGATCGCGCGCATGATCGGGGCTTCGCGGGAGATGGTGAGCCGGGTCATGAAGGATCTGCAGACATCCGGCCACATACGCGTCGACAAGCGCCGCATCATGCTGCTGTCGGACATGGAAGTATCGAGCAAGAAGATCCGCGAGCAGGCTCGCAAGGCTTGGAATTTCAAGGTCTGATCGCAGCCTTATGCCGCCGACGCAGCTGTCGTCGGTGGTGGTGCCGAGCGCGGGTCTCGGCGAACGAAGTGATGATGAGAAAATCGGTGGCCGACGCTCGACGTCGGTCCAGCGGAGGCGAAGAAGATGATGTTGCGGCTAGCGGTCGGCTTCATGACCATTCTGTTCGTCGGCGCGGCAGAGATTACTTGGGCGGCGAATGCCGGCACGGTGACCCACCTCAGCGGCACCCTGTCGGTGACCCGGCCCGATGGCTCGGCGAGAATCCTCTCGCGCAAGTCCGAAGTCGTGCCCGGCGATGTTCTCGCCACCCAACGCGACAGCTACGCCCAGATCAACTTCACTGACGGCAGCACCATGACGCTGCGGCCGAACACTCAGATGAAGATCGAGGACTACAAGTTCACCCGCGATCGGCCTCAGGAGGACAGCTCCTTTTTTCGCCTGATCAAGGGCGGCCTGCGCACCGTGACCGGTCTGATCGGCAAGCGCGGCAACATGGATGCCTACCGAATCGGGACGAGCACCGCCACCATCGGCATTCGCGGCTCTTCGGGGGACACCCTCGACTGCACGCAAGGTTGCGAGGGCGTCACCCAGGATTCGGAAAAGCTGCCGGCGGGTCTTTATCACGCCACCTACACCGGAAGCTACGTGCTCACCAACGAGCAGGGGACGGTCATCGTGGAAGAGAGGCAGTTCGCCGTGGTTGAAAACCGCACTTCGGCGCCGCGCATTCTGCCCAAGGATCCGGGGCTGAACTTCGACGTGATCCCGTTCGCGATTCCCGGCCAGGGCGGACCGCAGCGTCCCGGCAGCCAGGAGTGCGTAGTCCAGTAATTCGCGCCTGTATCCGGCCGACGAAGCCCTGCCTCGTGCGGGGCTTTTCGTTTTGGTCGCCCGAGCTGGGAGGCTTTGGGCGGCCGAAGCGCTCGGTGCGGGCCATCCTCCGCGAGCAATCTATATAATGAGCGCAGCCAGCTCTGCGCGCGATCTCCGCTGACGGATCGCGCGGGCGCTCCCACACCGTCACCGGCAATCGCTTGCATGGCTCGATCGCAGAACGCGGCAAGTAATCCGCTACCGCCCAAGCTCGCTGCGCTCCTGAAGGAGTCGTGGTGGCTCGCATTCGTCGCGCTCGCGCTCTACCTTGTGATCATCCTCGTGACTTATGCGCCTGCGGATCCTGCGTGGTCGCATAGCATTGAGCCCGACAAGATTCGCAATGCCGGTGGCCGCGTCGGCGCCTGGATTTCGGACGTGCTCCTCTACGTCTTCGGTCTGTCGGCCTATTGGTGGGTCGTCTTTTGCCTGTATCTCGTGTTCTGGGGCTATCGTCAGCTCGAGCACACCGAGCTCGGAGATCGACGCTCCCTGGCGGCGTCCGGCGCCGGTTTCCTCATGCTCATCGTGTCGAGCTGCGGCATGGAAGCGCTGCGGCTGTACAAGCTCAAGGCGGCACTGCCGCTGGGGCCCGGGGGAATCATCGGGACGCTGGTGAGCGATGGGTTGCACGCCGCGCTCGGCTTCACGGGGGCGACCCTGATACTGCTGCTGTTTCTCGCCATCGGTTTGAGCCTCTTCACCCAGGTTTCGTGCATCGTCGCCATCGAGCGCTTCGGCGGCTGGGTCGAGAATGCATGGTTCTTCATCGTCGGTCGAATCACGGCATGGCGGGATCGCAAAGTAGGCGAAGTCGCGGCGGTCGAGCGCGAAGTCACGGTGGAGAAGGTCCGCAAGCGACTGGAGCCGCATGAGCCCATTCGCATCGAGCCGCCGATCGTGCAGATTCCCAAGTCCGAAAGAGTGGTGCGAGAAAAGCAGCGGCCCTTGTTCGAGGAGTTTCCCGATTCGCCTCTGCCGCCCCTGCACCTGCTGGACGAACCCGAAGACGACATCGAAACGATGAGCCCCGAAGGGCTCGAGTACACATCGCGGCTGATCGAAAAGAAGCTGCTCGATTTCGGCGTGGAGGTGAAGGTGATCGCCGCCTACCCGGGCCCCGTGATCACGCGATATGAAATCGAGCCTGCCGTCGGCGTGAAGGGCAGCCAGATCATCAATCTCGTGAAGGACCTCGCGCGCGCGTTATCGGTCGTGAGCATACGCGTCGTCGAGACCATCCCGGGCAAGAGCTGCATGGGGCTGGAGATTCCGAATCCCAAGCGGCAGATCGTGCGCTTGTCGGAAATCCTCAGCAGCAAGGTCTACGCGGACATGAACTCGCCGCTGACGATCGCAATGGGCAAGGACATCGCCGGCAAACCCATCATCGCCGACCTCGCTCGCATGCCGCACATGCTGGTGGCCGGCACGACCGGATCGGGCAAGTCGGTCGCGATCAACGCGATGATTCTCTCGCTGCTGTACAAGGCGGTGCCGACGCAAGTGCGCCTGATTCTCATCGATCCGAAGATGCTGGAGCTTTCCGTGTACGAGGGCATTCCGCATCTGCTCGCGCCGGTCGTGACCGACATGAGGCAGGCCGCCTACGCCCTCACCTGGTGCGTCGGGGAGATGGAACGACGCTACAAGCTGATGTCCGCGCTGGGGGTGCGCAATCTTTCCGGCTTCAATCAGAAGCTGCGCGATGCCCAGAAGGCCAAGCAACCCATCGTCGATCCCTTTGCGCTGAAGACCGAGGAGACGCCGGATCCGCCGCTGTTGCAGGAGATGCCTTTCATCGTCGTGGTGATCGACGAGTTGGCCGATCTCATGATGGTGGTCGGCAAGAAGGTCGAGGAACTGATCGCGCGTCTGGCGCAGAAGGCGCGCGCGGCCGGGATCCACTTGATCCTGGCCACGCAGCGGCCGTCCGTCGATGTCATCACCGGTCTCATCAAGGCCAACATTCCTGCGCGCGTAGCGTTCCAGGTCTCGGCGAAGGTCGACTCCCGGACCATCCTCGATCAGATGGGGGCCGAATCCCTCCTGGGACAGGGGGACATGCTGTATCTGCCGCCAGGCACCGGCTACACGATCCGCGTCCACGGCGCATTCGTCGCGGACGAGGAGGTGCACAAGGTCGTCCAGCAGTTGAAGGCGCATGCCGAGCCGAATTACGTGGAAGGCCTGCTCGATCCGCCCGAGAGCGACACCGACGAGGGTGCGCCAGCCGCGAGCGGCGCCGACGCCGAGAGCGATCCCCTTTACGACCAAGCCGTGGAGATCGTGCTGCGCACGCGCCGAGCATCGATTTCCCTGGTGCAGCGGCATTTGCGCATCGGTTACAACCGGGCGGCCCGTCTGATCGAGCAGATGGAACGGGCGGGTCTGGTGTCGCCGATGCAGTCCAACGGCAATCGGGATATCCTCGTCCCGGCGTCCGCGCAAGAGGGGCGTTGATGCCGGGAACCCTTCGGCCGAGCACGGTCGAAGCATGACCCGAGTGCCGCGGCCCGTGCTGTGCAAAGCGCGGCCAGTCCTCTTGCTTGTGCGACCGACCCGTTTACGTAAGGAAATCTCGATGCGAATTGTCTCTTTGGTAGCCCTGCTGCTGGCGCTCGCTGGAAACGCTGCTGCGGCGGGTGTCGACACACTGCGTTCGTATCTGCGGGAAACGAGCGCAGCCAGCGCCCAGTTCACGCAGATCGTCTACGACCGCAGCATGCGCAAGCTCCAGGAAACGAGCGGGACGATGCACTTCTCCCGGCCCGGCCGCATCCGCTGGTCCTACGAGAAGCCCTACGAGCAATTGATCGTCGGCGACGGAGACAAGCTTTGGGTCTATGACAAAGACTTGAACCAGGTCACGGTCAAGGCGATGGCCCAGGCGCTAGGCGGGAGTCCGGCTTCCTTGCTTGCCGGCAGCAACGACATCGAAAAGGATTTTCGCCTGACCGCGACGGGTGATCAGGATGGTCTCAACTGGCTCGAGGCGATTCCCCGCAGCGGCGAATCCACGTTTCAGAAAGTGCGCCTGGGATTCGGCAAGTCGGGCCTCGAAGCGATGGATCTGACCGACGGTTTCGGTCAGACCACCGTCGTGCGGTTCAGGAGCATCGTGCGCAATCCCAAGCTCTCGCCCGATCTTTTCCGCTTCACCCCGCCCAAGGGCGCGGACGTCATCAGTGGCTGATCTCTTCGCGCCCACCGAGCCGGCCGCGCCTCTTCCCGAGTTGCTGCGGCCGAGCACGATCGACGAGGTGATCGGTCAGACGCATCTGCTGGGCGAGGGCAAGCCCTTGCGGGTGGCCTTCGAGGCCGGCAGGCCTCATTCGATGATTCTCTGGGGGCCGCCCGGCGTTGGCAAGACGACGCTGGCGCGCCTGATGGCCCGGGCCTTCGATGCCGATTTCATTGCGCTGTCTGCGGTGCTCTCGGGTGTCAAGGACATCCGGGAGGCCGTGGAGCGCGCCGAACGCAATCTTCAGGCTCTCGGGCGACGCACGATCCTGTTCGTCGACGAGGTGCACCGCTTCAACAAGTCTCAGCAAGACGCTTTTCTGCCGCACGTCGAACGCGGTCTGCTCACCTTCATCGGCGCGACCACCGAGAACCCTTCGTTCGAAATGAACAGCGCCTTGCTCTCGCGCGCGGCCGTATACGTGCTGCAGCCCCTGTCGGTCGATGAACTCGGAACGCTGCTGGATCGAGCGATCGAGCGCCGGCTGCCCGCGCTGAAGCTCAACCCCGATGCGCGCAAGCTGCTCGTGGCATATGCCGACGGCGATGCGCGTCGTCTGCTCAACCTCGCCGAGCAACTCGATGTCGCGGCCGGATCGCGCCAAGCTGTGGAGATCGACGAAGCATTCCTTCGTTCGACCCTGGCGCAGGCGCGGCGGCTCTTCGACAAGGGGGGAGAGCAGTTCTACGATCAGATCTCGGCCTTGCACAAGTCCGTGCGCGGATCCAACCCTGATGGCTCGCTCTATTGGCTGACGCGCATGCTCGATGGCGGCGCCGATCCCCTGTACCTCGGCCGTCGGCTGGTGCGCATGGCCATCGAAGACATCGGCTTGGCCGATCCGCGCGCCCTGCGCATCTCGCTCGACGCCTGCGAGACCTACGAGCGGCTAGGATCGCCCGAAGGCGAACTGGCGTTGGCCGAAGCCACCCTCTATCTTGCGATGGCTGCCAAGAGCAATGCCGCGTACATGGCTTATGGGGCGGCTCGCGAGGCGGTCAAGGCGTCGGGCACCTTGCCGGTGCCGGTGCATTTGCGCAATGCGCCCACACGCCTCATGAAAACACTCGGCTACGGCCGCGAGTATCGCTACGCGCACGACGAGCCGGATGCCTATGCGGCCGGGGAGAAATACCTGCCCGAAGCGATGGGCGATACGCGTTTCTACGAACCCACGGACAGGGGCTTGGAGGCGCGCATCAAGGAACGACTCTCCTACTTGCGGTCCCTGGACGCGCAAGCTCAGAAGTCGTAGAGCCGCGCCGGGTTATCGACGAGGATTTTGCGCCGCGTCGCAGCGTTAGGAATCCAATCGGGCACCATGTCGGCGAGATCGCCGCAATTGGGCATGTATGCAGCCCCGGGGTGCGGCCAATCCGTCCCCCAGACCAGTCGATCGGGGGCGATTTCCACCATCGCGCGGGCGAGCGGCGTGACGTCGGGAAACCTCGGCGGCTGCTGCGACACGCGATACGGGCCGATCAGCTTCGCCCAGACATTGTCGCGCCGAAGCAGGCTGAGCAGGCGCTGAAAGCCGGCACCCTGCACACCTTCCGACGGATGCGCGTGCGCGAAATGGTCGATCACGACATCGACCGGCAATTTGCTCACGTGCGCTTCCAGATCGGTCACCTTGTTGATGTCGAGGTACATTTGCAGATGCCAGCCCATGGGCTTGATCCGTTCCGCAAGCCTGGGCGCATCGGCCAGCGAAAGGCCTTTGGTCGCCGACGCGAGATTGAGCCGGATGCCGCGCACGCCCGCAGCGTGGAGGTCTTCCAGTTCCCGATCGCTCGCTGTCGGCGCGGGCACGGCCACGCCGCGAAACGCGAACTTGCCCGAGCGCATGGCGTCGATCATCGCGCTATGGTCGTTGGCATACACGCTCGCCTGCACGATGACGGCGCGGCTGCATCCGATGGTCGTCAGCATGTGGATGTAGTCGTCGGTCGTCGAGTCGGGCGCGATATAGGCCGCCTGGGGCGCGAAAGGATAGCGGCTCTGCGGTCCGAACACGTGGGCGTGGCAATCGCAGGATCCGTCAGGCAGTGCGATGGTCGGTCTGCGCGGATTGCGGTCAGGCGGGGCAATGGTGGGGGAGCGTTCGGTCATTTCTCTGGTCCTCGTCTTTGGTGCGAGCGCCTCGCTTCTTGGTCGGAGCGCTTCGATACCGGATAATAGCCGGCCCCGGTGCGCGCTCGCGTACTGCATTCGCTCAATGAGGTCATCATGCTCGACGTTCAACTTCTTCGCGCCGATATCGACGCGGTGGCGCGCAGGCTCGCCGATCGCGGCATCACGATCGATGCGGCCCGATTCCAGGAACTCGAGGCGAGCCGCAAGGCATTGCAGGTTCGCACGCAGGAACTGCAGGCGCGGCGCAACCAGGCATCCAAGCTGATCGGGCAGGCAAAGCAGAAGGGGGAGGATGCGAGCGCATTGATGGCCGAAGTCGCTTCGATGGCCGACGAATTGAAGGACAACGAGAGCAGGCTCGAGGGGCTGCAAGGGGAACTGAACGAATTCCTGCTCGGCATTCCGAACGTGCCGCACTCGTCGGTGCCCGCGGGGCGCAACGCGGACGACAACGCCGAGACGCGCCGTGTCGGCGAGCCCAAGGCAATGGCGTTCAAACCGCGCGACCACGTCGATCTCGGCGAAAGCCTGCAGATGCTCGATTTCGCCACCGCGACCAAGATTGCGGGTGCGCGCTTTTCGCTGCTCACTGGGCCGCTCGCGCGTCTGCATCGCTCGCTCGCCCAGTTCATGCTCGATCTGCACACCGGCGAGCACGGCTACACGGAAGTGTACGTCCCATATCTGGTCAATGCTGCGAGCATGAAGGGTACCGGTCAGCTGCCGAAGTTCGAGGAAGATCTGTTCGCTGTGCCCCGCAGCGATGGCGAGAAGCTCTACCTCATTCCGACAGCCGAGGTGCCGGTGACGAACATCGTCCGCGACGAGATCGTGGCTCTCAAGGATCTGCCTCTGAAGTATGTGTGCCACTCGCCGTGTTTCCGTTCCGAGGCAGGCTCGTACGGCAAGGACACGCGCGGCATGATCCGTCAGCACCAGTTCGACAAGGTGGAACTGGTGCAGATCGTGCATCCCGAGAAATCCTACGATGCGCTCGAGCAGCTGACCGAGCACGCGGAGGAAGTGCTCAAGCGCCTGGATCTGCCCTTCCGGACGATGGTGCTCTGCACCGGCGACATGGGCTTCTCCTCGGCCAAGACCTACGACATCGAGGTCTGGCTGCCAGGGCAGCAGGCCTACCGGGAGATCTCCTCGTGCAGCAACTTCGAAGCGTTCCAGGCGCGCCGCATGCAGGCTCGGTATCGGAACGAGAAAGGCAAGCCCGAACTCGCGCATACGCTGAACGGCTCGGCCCTAGCCGTGGGAAGAACCCTGATTGCCGTGATCGAGAATTACCAAAACGCCGACGGTACCCTCACCGTCCCTGAGGTGCTGAGGCCCTACATGGGCGGGCAGGCGACGATCGGCGTGAAGAGCTAGGGCGGGACGGCCTTCGGACGGGGAGAGCGTTCTGCCCCGTCTTTTCCGATGTCAGAACAGCCCCATTGCCGCGAGCCTCTGCTAAAATCGCGGCCACGGAGAGGTACCGAAGCGGTCATAACGGCGCCGACTCGAAATCGGATGGTCAGAGTAATCTGGCACGTGGGTTCGAATCCCACCCTCTCC
>LNFM01000433.1_pt1 | contig 103934 bp, 95 predicted proteins | sample 596031 | NCBI WGS metagenome assembly LNFM01 (sample SAMN04254537, study PRJNA301005) | activated carbon metagenome | isolation source: dual media filters at the Ann Arbor, Michigan drinking water treatment plant | place: USA: Ann Arbor
TTAGATGGTCGGGGCAGCAGGATTTGAACCTGCGACCCTCTGCTCCCAAAGCAGATGCGCTACCAGGCTGCGCTATGCCCCGCCGTGACCGTCGTCTGGCCGGAACCGTCCGGCCGCGCTGACATACCGGCTCTACCACCAATTCTCTACCAATAATTACCCGGTTCAGGACGGGTCATTTGCCTGAAAACATTGGATGCGCCACCCGGTCGCCAGGGGCGAGGCCAAGCTTGCGCGCCGTGCCGCCGATCACCTCCAGCACCCCGCGGACGGGGCCGCCGGAGGGGATGATGCGTTCGGAAAGCGGTTCCGTGTTCTCGGCAATGCGCCGGATGCGGCCATCGCCGGTGATGAAGATCATGTCGAGCGGTATGTAGGTGTTCCGCATCCACATCGAGACGTCCTGCTCGCGCTGGAAGTCGAACAGCATCCCGCGGCCTTCCGGCAATTCCTTGCGGAACATCAGCCCCTTGGCGCGGTCGGCGTCATTGGCCACGAGCTCGACCGAAAACACGTGAACGCCGGTCTTGCTGACGATTTCGACTGTGGTCAGATCGGCTGCGGCGGCGCGCCAACTGACCAGCGCAAAAACGGCAAAGGCGGCCGCCAGAAACAGGCGCCGCCTTGCAAACCACTCGAAACCGGATACCCGCACTGAACCGCCCTGTCGCAACAACCTGCCTAATGCGAGGCGGGTCCGTGCGGTCCGCCATCGGGCTGCACTTCCGCAGCCATCATCCCCTTCGGCCCGGGACCGAACCGCACCAGCACCGTCTGGCCGGGGCGTAGTTCGGTGATCCCGTAGCGGCGCAGGGTCTCCATATGGACGAAAATGTCCGGAGATCCGTCGCCCCGCGTCAAAAAGCCGAAGCCGCGCAAGCGATTGAACCACTTGACCACCGCGCGCTCAAGCCCGCTGGTCGGCGTGACCGTGACATGGGTGCGCGCCGGCGGCATCTGCGCCGGGTGGATCGCCGTGGATTCGTCCATCGACAGGACGCGGAACGCCTGCAAGCCGCGCGGCCGCTGCAAAACCTCGCAGACAACCCGCGCGCCCTCATAGGCGGTCTGAAATCCGTCGCGCCGCAGGCAGGTGACGTGCAGCAGAACGTCCGGCATCCCGTTGTCCGGCACGATGAACCCGAATCCCTTCGAGACATCGAACCATTTGATGACGCCGGAGATTTCGACGATATTCGCCGCGGTTTCATCCGCGCCGTGGATATCCTGATCGCTGACGCTGTGGTCTGGCCCCAGACCGTAATTCGCGCCGGGCATTTTTGGCCCCAATCCGTCCGACGCCATGTCTATTCCGCGCCGCCGCTTTTCTGGCGCCTCTTCAAGGGCGCTTCACCGAATCTCTGTGCAACAAAGATAACACTGCGACGCCGAGGAAAAAGTGGAAAATGTGATCGCGCGCGAGATTGTAAGACCTGTGCACAAGTTCGCTTGACAGCATGCGCGCAGCAACCAAATCCGCGCCGGCCGAATCAATGCGCGATAAAAGGACCAAGCACCTCGCCAATATCGTGGCGGATCACGAGGTCGGCCATCTCGTCGAATTCGGTCGGCTCGCGATTGACGATCGCAAGCCGCGCGCCCTTTTGTTTCGCGCGCAGCGGAAAGCCTGCCGCCGGCCACACCACCAGCGATGAGCCGATCGAGATGAAAAGATCGCATGATCCCGTGAGATCATGCGCGCGCAACATGGCGTCTTCCGGCATGGCCTGGCCGAACGAGACCGTCGCGGTCTTGATGTAACCATTGCACGCGCAATGGGGCGCGCGTCCGCCCGCGGCCTGATATTTGTCCTTCACCCAGTCGAGTTCGTAGCGGCGGTCGCAGGCGACGCAGGTCGCGAATGTGGTATTCCCATGCAATTCCACGATGTCGTGCTGCGCGATTCCCGACACCTGATGCAGATTGTCGATGTTCTGCGTGATCACCGCCCGCACCTTGCCCACACGATAGAGGCTGGCGAGCGCGCGGTGTCCGCGTCCGGGTTTCGCGTTTGCGAAATACTCGTCCATGACAAAGCGGCGGCGCCAGGCCTCGTCGCGCATGTCCTGACTCGCCATGAACTGGTCGAAGGGGATCGGCTGCGTCTTGGTCCACAACCCGCCCGGCGAGCGAAAATCCGGGATGCCGCATTCGGTGGAAATACCGGCGCCGGTGAAGGGCAGCACCACGCTTGCCTCATCGAGCAGAGCGCCGAGCCGGTCGATGGCGGTGGTGAGATCGGGTGCGATCATTTGCGTCGCCTGATCCATGCGCCCGGATTGTGTCGCGTCCGGAATTCTTTTTCCAGCAATGCCGTCGGCGAGATGTCCTGCCCGCCGAAAAAGTGCGGGGGCCCGCAGGCCCCCGTGTCGTCATGCGGCTTTGGCAACCGGGTCTTTGGCATCTTTCACCGCCTTGGGCGCAGGCGCCTTGCGGGGCTTGCCGTAAGCGGAGAGCTTCTCCAGCTCGGCCTCCAGTTCCTTCTGGCGGCTGGCCACCTTCTCGGCCAGCTTGGCGGTGGCATTCTCGCGCAACGCCGCCAGTTCCTCGATCGACATCGCGTCCAGATCTACTTTCATGACTGTACTCCGTTGAACCCGATCTCCGGGGTATCGGCGCGACCGCGGTGGTGCAAGCGCGCGCACCGCCCTATCCACACCCGCGCTCAGGATATGTATTGATCCGGCCCGGCCGGCACCTACCTGCCCGGTGGGATCTGCCGCCCGGCTTGCCCGGATTTTCGGAGGAGTAGAGAGATGAAATTCCTGCACACCATGCTGCGCGTGCGCGACCTCGACGCCGCGCTGGACTTCTACTGCAACAAGCTGGGGTTGAAGGAGACCAGCCGGCGGGTGGACGAGACGCACCGCTACACCCTGGTCTTCCTCGCCGCCCCGGGCGACGAGCGCCTGGTCGAGCAGGCCAGGGCCAGCGGGCATCGCGGGGCGCCGCTGGTGGAACTGACCTATAACTGGGACGCCGAGGATTACGGCGAGGCCCGCTTTTTCGGCCACCTCGCCTACGAGGTTGACGACATCTACGAGCATTGCGGACGCCTGATGGCGGCCGGAATCGCCATCAACCGGCCGCCCCGGGACGGCCAGATGGCCTTCGTGCGCTCCCCCGACCACCATTCCATCGAGCTTCTGCAGAAGGGGGCCCCGTTGCCGCCGCAGGAACCCTGGAAATCGATGCCCAATACGGGAAAATGGTAGCGACAGCCGCCTTGCCTGGGACGTTCCGGCTGACTATACCCACTCCCTCACCGCGCCGGACCGGCGCGGAACCAGTGAGCATCTTGCTCCCTTCGTCTATCGGTTAGGACGCCACCCTTTCACGGTGGAGAGAGCGGTTCGATTCCGCTAGGGAGCGCCATTGTTTCCCCCGCAGCGGACTCTTGCTGACGTGTTCCGACGCGACGATGCGACGCGTACCGAACCAGCGACGCTTTGCGCGATGCGACAATTCGCGACTGGCCGCGCTCCGAATCCGACGCGATGAAGGATGGGGATCGCCCCGCCCACACCGCAGCGACGCAACGCAGAGATGCGCCGCATATTCCTCGCTTCCGGCCCCTTGAGGACATCCTCGCGTTGAATATCCAGACCTCCATTCCCGCGCCGGCCAGGCTCGCGCCGGCCGGAACGCTGCCCCTGCCCTCTTCTGTCGCGCCGCCCCGCATTGTCTGGCCTTATGCGCTCGGCGTTGCCGGTTATCATCTGGTGGCGATGCTCGCCTTTGTGCCGTGGTTTTTCAGTTGGACCGGTGTCGTGCTCGCGATCGCGGGCCTCTACGTCTTCGGCATGCTCGGGATCAACCTTTGCTATCACCGGCTGCTCACACATCGCGGCCTGGTCTGTCCGAAATGGCTGGAGCACAGTTTCGCCGTGCTCGGAATTTGCTGCGTACAGGACACACCGGCGCGCTGGGTCGCGGTGCACCGGCGGCATCATCAGCACGCCGACGAGCAGCCCGACCCGCACAGTCCGCTGGTCAGCTTGTTCTGGGGGCATATGGGCTGGATCCTGGTCGAGAACGACGACCTGCGGCGTCTCGGCATCTACGAGCGCTACGCCAAGGACATTCTGCGCGACAAATTCTACGCAAAGATGGAGCGACACGGCTGGTGGATGTGGGTGATCGTGATTCAATGGGGCGTGTTTTTTGCCGGCGGATGTCTCGCCGCGGGGCTGAGCGGAGACGGCGCAATGGCGGCGGTGCAGTTCGGCGCCAGCGTTCTGGTCTGGGGAGTCTTCCTTCGCACCGTCGTGGTGTGGCACATCACATGGTCGGTGAATTCGATCGCGCACCGCTGGGGCTATCGCAATTACGAGACCGACGAAGGCAGCCGCAACAATATTGTCGTCGGGCTGATCTCAAGCGGCGAAGGCTGGCACAACAATCACCACGCGGATCCGCGCTCGGCGCGCCATGGTCATCGCTGGTGGGAGCTGGATGTCACCTGGCTGACGATCCGTCTGCTGATGATGCTCGGCCTTGCAAAGAATGTGGCGACACCCTCGCCGCATCTGACCTCCGCCGCGGCCTGCCGCCAGTTGTCGACGCACGACTACGAGGTGTCACCCGATCGCTGAAACGAAAACCCCGCAGGCATGCCTGCGGGGTTTCGGATTCGACTGCTGTATCAGACAGCGATCAAACCGCTTCCTTCAATTCCTTGGCGGCGCGGAAGGCGACTTTCTTGCTCGCCTTGATCTTGATGGCTTCGCCGGTCGCCGGATTGCGGCCCATACGCGCGGCGCGCTTGCGAACCTGCAGAATACCAAGGCCGCTGAGCCGGAGCTTCTCACCCTTCTTCAGGTGCTTGGTGATCATTGCGACCAGATCGCCGAGCAATGCCTCGCCCTGCTTCTTGCTCATCTCATGGCTTTCCGCGAGCGCATGAGCGAGATGCTTGAGAGTGACGGGACGATTGGGTTTCGCGCTCGCACCGTTCTTGGCGGGCGCCTTGGTCTTGTTGACAGCCATTTGATTGCCTCTCCGAGAGCGCGTCATGCGCCTACGGCAAAAGCCCTAGGAGATTCGCGCTCAGAAGCGAAGCAATACCAAGCGTTTTTGACGCATTGGCGTTGGATATCTCGGTATTTAGGGGCTTTGTGGCCCCGGCATACCTGCCGGGGCCCGGTTTTATTGACTTGCTTACTGGTTGGACGGGGCCGGCGGCGGAGCCGACGGTGCCGGGCTACTTGTCGCCGGCGCCTGCCCAGTGGTCGACGGCGGCGTGGTGCGCGGCGCCATCTGCGGCGAGGTCTGGCCGGTGGTCACCGCAGGCGTACCATCTTCGGCGATCTGCCGTTCGGAACCGGCCCAGTAACTGAGCGCAAGCAGCAGCACGACCAGCGCGCCGATGCCGCCCAGAATCCAGCTCCAGTTCATGCCGGCTTCCGGCTCCAGCCGCGCATTCGGATTGCGGTAATCGGGGTGGCTGGGGTCCAGCCGCGGATCCCTTAAATCAGACATGAGTCATCTCCTGTGCTTCGGTCCGTTCCAAAGACAACAGACGCCCGCACACAAAGTTCCTGACCCAATTTTCAGCGAATTGTCGGTATCGGCTTGCTGCGGGCGGCCCCGCTCACGCCATGAGCAAGACCGCCCGGCTCGATCGGCGCCGGCGCATAAGTGCTTTGCGGGATCAGCAATGTCCGCCCCGCCTGCAATGCGGAGTCGCCACCCAGATTGTTGATCTGCGCGATCGCCCAGGCCGGAGCGCCGGTGCGCGCAGCAATCGTCTCCAGCGTATCGTCTGCGCCGACCGCGATCGATATCGCACTGTCCCACAATTCGATCTGCGCGTTCGCCGGCACGACATATTTCATCACCAGCGGCGTGACGTAACCCGGAGAAACGCTGCGGCGCTGCGGCGCCCGCGGCGCGGAAGCCGCCGGTTCGCGGGCGCGGGCGGCGAATTCCGCGACGCCGATGATCTTGTCCGCCACCAGATCATGAATGGCCTTCGACTTGTCGAGCGTGATGTGCACGATCTCCCGGCGCTCGCGCAGATCGACATTGACCAGCCGCCCGCGAAACCCCGCGCCCGGCGTCGCCCTGCCGCCGCCGATCAGATTGGTGGCCTGATAGAGATTGATGAACAGTTCGACATTGGAAGGAACATCGCCCGCGATCGGCGTCGGGTCGAATCCAAATGCGAGCGCAACCGGAATATTTGCCGTCTTCAGACGCTCCGCCATGGCGATGATTTCGTCGCCGCCGGTGGAATGTCCGATCAGCATGATTGGCGCCACCGAGGGGTCGCGCCGGTACTTGCTGATAATGTCGTCGGCCAGAAAGCGCGCCGACGACACGCCATGCACCGACGCATTGACGCCGCGCCGCTCGATCTTGCGCGCCAGATCGTCCATGCCGAGCGAAAAAATATCGCCGATCAGTCCGCGCAGCAGATAGACATGGCCCGGAAGGTCACGCCGTTCCGCGGTCGCCGCGCCGATCGCCTCCAGCGAGCCGCCGTTACCGCACCCTGTCAGGCCGGTCACAATCAAGGCTAGTCCGACCAACCGGCTGAAGATCATACGCACCCGCTCAAGACCGTGATTCAGTGACGCACCGCTCTGCGGGCGCAATTCCGCTGATCTTCCAGGACGCTTCATCAGGCCGAAAGTCGGCTGCAACAAGGCAGCGCGAGGCAAGGGAACCATTTCCCTCCTCAGTGGTTATTGGCGCGTACCTGCCCCTGACGACCTTGGGACCATGTCATGACTCATCGAAAATGGGACTGGCAGCAGGCCGAATCCAGGCTCGATCCGGTGATCGCGTTGACCCTGGCGGTCGGCATGGTGGTGGCGGCCTTCATGGCCACGGCGCTCTGAGCGACCTTGCGCGACTTAAAACTGTTGGAGAATGCAATGAACAGGACGGCTGTACTGGCTACCGTAATGGCGCTCGGAATGATCGCCCCTGTCCTGGCGCAAGCGCCTGCCGCGTCCGGCAATGCTGCCCAAGACCTGACAAACTGCCCGGGTTCCGATGCAAAGGGCTCCACATCGGGTGCCGCGTCCGCCGACGCTCAAGCGGTTGAGAAGAGTGCCATTCTGCCGTCGGCCGAGGGGCACCAGCAATCGGCAGCACCGACCGTGCAACGGGACGGCGAGTCTGTCGAAGCGCGGGCTGACTGCCCGCAGGACCCCGCCCAGCCCAAGGCTGGCGCGCCCAAGGGCTGATCGGGCCCCGGACCTAACGCCTCGATTCTGCGATAGTGTTGCGATTGGATGCGCCGCGGGCCGATTTGCCCGCGGCGTCCGCTTTCAGGCATAGTCGCTGCGATGACTTTTCGCGTCTGTAACGTCCGCGCCCTGGCGGGCATCCTCTATCTGATTGGCGCCGGCGCCGCCGCGGCAGATACTTTTCCTGCGCCGCGCGTAGCGACCCATCAGGTCGACTGGACGGGTATCGACACCGACCTGGCCCGCGTGCGAGCCGCAATTTCCGCCGTCCTGACAGAAACCGGCGCGGCGCATTTTTCCCAGGTCGCAAACAGTCCGCTTCCTGTCCTTCTGCCATTCGACACGGAGGCGCTGCTCCGCGACAAGCTCGCGGAAGGCACCAAATCGGCCGAACACTATCTGTCCGGATTCAGATCCACCGGCTTTCTGCTCAGCGGACCGTCCGGCTACGATGTCGCCTTCACCTTTCAGCCGGGCGCGACCGCCGGCTTCGCCGACATCAGGTTCGTCCATCCGATCGTGATCAACCTGTCGGGCTTCAGCTTCGTCTATGACCTGCCCGCGCCCGCCGGCCGCGTCGAGAGCGTTGCGCGCGACCTTGCCAGTGAATTTCCCGGCATCCGGCGCCAGATTTTGGAAAGCACCTTGCGCTACAGCTTTGAGCGCCATGGCGTGCCCTATGTCGTCTCCGTCCAGTGCTACGACGCGGCGCACACATTCCGGCGGTTGTCCTGCAAGAATGCCGATCGCATCGCGCAACGTTTCCTGCGCGCATTGCGCCTGGCCGGCGGAACGCCGGCTGACGCGCCGGCTCCCTTGCCGCAACCGGTCGCGCGGCCGCAGCCGGTGTCGTCGGTTTTCACCTATCATCCGGCCGGCAGCCTGATCCCCGGCACCGGGATGAAAGGTCACAACGGCAAGCCCGACACCACCGTCTACGCCCGCATGCGTTTCCCGCTCGCCGCCGCACCCGCTTATGCCAACTCGCAATCCTTCATGCACTGGGGCGATTGCGACCAGACCGGACGACGGCCCTGGCCTCGCACCAAGGACGCCGCCTACCGGTGCCGGGTGAATTCGAAACCGCTGGTGTTCAACGAGGCGGCGCCGGAAAACTATTCCTATCCATGGCGCGATAACTTCTGCGAACACCGCCATTTCTTTGTCGGCCAATGTCCGGGCGGCCTCGGACATCAGGGCCAGGACATTCGCCCCGCGACCTGCAAATTGCGCAATGACGGTGCGGACCGTTGCGACGCCTATCTCGACGATGTCGTCGCGGTGCGCGACGGCATGATCCTGCGGGAGCACTGGCATGAAGCATTCCTGCTCTACGTCAACACCGCTTCCGAGCGAATCCGCTTCCGCTATATGCACATGCATCCCGGCCAGATGAACCAGAGCAAATTGCTGAGCGGCCGTCTGGTGAACGAGGGCGAGGTCATCGGCAAGCTCGGCAACTTCAACCGGCGCGAAAACGGAACCAGCTATCACTTGCATTTCGAGGCGCATGTGCCGACGCGCGACGGCTGGGTGCGCGTCAATCCCTACATGACGCTGGTGGCGGCCTACGAGCATCTGATCAAGGCCCGCGGCGTCGAGATCATGGAACCGGACAACGAGCCCGAAGCCTCGAGTGGGCATCAGGAGGCCACTTCCTCCAAGGCCGACAAGCCACGCAAGAAATCGCGCAAGCCGGCGCAAAAAAAGAAGCGGCGATAAGCCCGATTGCGGTCAAGGTTGCGGTGAATAGGATGGCCGCATGGCCATCCTATTCGATTCGAGACCCTCGCGCCGGAACCTGCTGGGTTCGGCGCTTGCCATCTGCGCCGTGTCCGCGATGCCGATGCCGGCACTCGCCCAGACATCCCAGCAGCCTTTTGAGCAATGGATCGTCGCATTCCGTCCGCGTGCATTGAAGCGCGGCGTGTCGGACGCGACCTATGCCCGTGTCATGAACGGCCTCAAGCCGGATATGGGCGTGTTCGCGCTGCAGCGCTCACAGCCGGAGTTCCGTGAGCAACTCTGGCAATACCTCAATCGCCGCGTGTCCGACTGGCGCATCATGACCGGCCGGGAACGCCTGCGCGATGTGCGTCCGCTGCTGACGAAGCTGGAAAAGGAATTCGGCGTGGCGCCTGCGATCCTGCTCGGATTGTGGGGCATGGAGACCGCGTTCGGCGATCCGGTCGTGCATCAGAACCACATGCGGCCAGTGATCCCCGCGCTCGCCGCACTGGCCTGGGGCGAACCGCGCCGCCGCGCCTATTGGGAAACCGAATTGCTCAACGCCCTGGTCATCATCGAACGCGGCTGGAGCAATCCGCAGGAAATGCGCGGCTCCTGGGCCGGCGCCATGGGCCATACGCAATGGATGCCGGAGGTCTGGCTCAATATCGGATTCGACTATGACGGCGACGGCCGCGCCTCGCCGTTCGGCAAGCCGGACGACGCGCTGGCGGGCACCTGCAAGTATCTCCTGCAGCGCGGCCGTTACCGGCGGGGCGAGCCGTGGGGCTATGAGGTGCGCGCGGCCGGCACCGCCGGCGGCGAACGCACTTATGCGGAGTGGCACAAGGCCGGCGTTCTGCGCGCCGACGGCAAAGCCTATGACGCGCCGAACGCGCGCGCAAAGCTCTGGATCCCGCTCGCGGGCGGACCCGCTTTCCTGATCGGCGCGAATTTCGATGCGGTGAAGAGCTATAATCCTTCCATGAATTATGCGCTGGCGATCTGTCATCTCGGCGACCGCATTCTGGGCGCGGGTCCGTTCGTGCAAGCATTTCCCGGCAGCGAACGCGCGCCGACCCTGACGGAGGTGCAGGAAATCCAGAAACGCCTCACCTCACTCGGATTCGATACCAACGGCACCGATGGCCGCGTCGGTCTGGAAACCATGAAAGCGGTGCGCAACTATCAGCAGAAGGTCGGGATGCAGCCGGCGGACGGCTATGCCGGCGTGAAATTGCTGGCGCGGCTGCGGCAAGGCACATGATTCCCGCGCCGGACGCTCACGGCACGCGCGCGGAACGCCGGTTGACGTCGCGCGCCGCAAACCAGGTTTTGAGAAAATCGGCGAAGATCCTTACCTTCTGCGGCACCGCCGGCGTGCGCGGATAGACCGCGAGCAAGGGACGCGGCACGGTCTTGTAACGCGGCAACACGGCCACCAGCGCCCCCGAGGCGAGATCCTCCGCCACCGAATAACGCGGCACCAGAGCAATGCCGAGTCCCGCCAGCGCCGCCTTGCGCAGGGCCAGCGCACTGTTGGACATGAAAGCGCCCGTCACCTTGATCGACTGGTTTCCCTTCGGTCCTTCGAAACGCCAGATGTGATCGCTCGGCAGAACGTTGACATGCACAAGGCAGGCAAGGCTGGCGAGTTCGGCCGGCGCGGATGGGCGGCCTTCGCGCGCGAGATAGTCCGGCGCTGCGCAGACCACCCATTCCAGCGGTGCGATCGATTCCTCGACAAACGAGGCGTTGCGGACAGACGTGATCCGCAGCGCAAGATCGAGTCCCTTCTCGCTGAATTCGCCGAAGCGGAAGGACACGTCTTCAAGGATCAGCGAGACGCGCAATTTCGGCTGCACGCTCGCAAAGGCGACGATTGCATCCGCCAGATGCATGGCGCCGAAGGATTTCGGGGCGGTGAGCTTGAGCGTGCCGACCGCTTCGGTGCGGGTCTGCACAATGGCGCGCTCCTTGTGCTCGACGTCCTGAAAAAGCTGCTCGCAGAAATCGAGATAGGAGCGCCCCTCGTCGGTAAGATTGAGCGAGCGGGTCGAGCGGTTCAGCAGCCGCACACCCAGACGCTGCTCCAGATCGCTGACATGGCGCGACACCAGCGCCCGCGACAGGCCAAGCTGATTGGCGGCGATGGTGAAACTGCCCGAACGCACCACCCGCACAAAGCTTTCCATGGTCCGGAAGCGATCCATCGACGCCTCATTGTTGCAGATATTGCAATAATGTGGTTCGAATTTAGCGGCTTCCCGGCGCTAATGTCAAAGCGTATGGTTCGCCCCAATCACGACGGCGTTCGAGCGCCGCGCAGCCTGTCCAGGGAGAACGACCCGATAACCGGCCCGCTTTTGGGCCCATCGCCTCATATCGCCATCACAGGGTGCCGGCCGGTCGCGGCCGGGGGGACCCACAAGGACCTTTCGTGACCGCATCGACATCCAAGACGGAAACCCCGGACAATCGCGATCTGGCGACCCTTGAGCGCCCCATTCCCTCTGGCGCGAATGCTGCCGGCTTCGGCAGCGACGTCGTGGCCGAAACCTTGCGCGCGCTCGATATCCCGTATGTCGCACTCAATCCCGGTGCGAGCTATCGCGGGCTGCATGACAGCATCGTCAATTATCTCGGCAACCAGAAACCACAGATGCTGCTGTGCCTGCACGAAGAAGCCGCGGTCGCGATCGCGCAAGGCTGGGCCAAGGTCACCGGCCGCGCCATGGCGGCGGTTGTGCATTCCAATGTCGGGCTGATGCACGCCACCATGGCGATCTTCAATGCCTGGTGCGATCGCATGCCAGTCGTGATCCTGGGCGCAACCGGTCCGGTCGACGCCGACAAGCGGCGCCCCTGGATCGACTGGATCCACACCGCGCGCGATCAGGGCGCGCTGGTCCGCGACTACACCAAGTGGGACGATCAGCCGGCCTCGCCGGCCGCCGCGCGCGAGTCCCTGCTGCGCGCCGCCTGGATCGCCAACACCGCGCCGCAAGGACCTGTCTATGTGAATCTCGACGCCGAAATGCAGGAAGCCAAACTTGCGGATGCGCTGCCGCCGATCGACGCGGCGCGTTTCATGCCGCAGGTGCTGACGGCGCCGGCGCGCGGACTGGTGCAACTCGCCGCCGCCAAATTGCGCGCCGCGAAAAATGTGGTGATCCTTGCCGGACGCGCCTCGCGCGATGTCGCCTGCTGGAACGATCGCGTGGCCCTGGCGGAAGCGCTCAATGCGCGCGTCATCACCGATCTGAAGATCGGCGCATCGTTCCCGACCGATCATGCGCTGCATCTCGGCGCGCCCAGCAACCTCGTTCCCGACGCGGAAGGCCTGAAGGCGCTCGCCGAGGCCGATGCGATCCTCAGTCTCGACTGGGTCGATCTTGCCGGCGCGCTGAAAACCGCAAAGGCGCTCGCCACCAAAGCGCAAGTCATCCAGGTCTCGCTCGATCATCACAGCCACAACGGCTGGAGCATGGACCATCAGGCCCTGCCGCCCGTGGACCTTTTCATCTCGGCCGATGCCGATGCCACCGCCAGCGCCCTGCTGGACGCCATTGCACCGGAGGCCAAACCCGCCGCCAGGACACCGGCCGGCTTTCCGCCGGCGCCGAAGCTTTCGCAAGAATCGCTGACGGTCGAGCATCTGGCCTATGCGCTGCGCGACGCGGCCGGCGACAAGCCGGTGTCGCTCAGCCATCTTCCGTTGTCCTGGAACGGCGCCTGGTGGCCCTTCCGCCATCCGCTCGACTATCTCGGCAGCGACGGCGGCGGCGGCATTGGCGGCGGTCCCGGCATCGCGGTCGGCGCCGCGCTGGCGCTGAAGGAGAGCAACCGGCTCCCCATCGCCATCTGTGGCGACGGCGATTTCCTGATGGGCGTCACCGCGCTCTGGACAGCGGCGCATTACCGCATTCCGCTTCTGCTCGTGGTCGCCAACAATCGCTCCTTCTTCAACGATGAGCTGCATCAGGAGCGCGTTGCCCGCATGCGCAATCGTCCGGTCGAGAACCGATGGATCGGCCAGCGCATGTCCGATCCCGAAATTGATCTCGCGGCGATGGCGCGCGCGCAGGGCGCACAGGGATTTGGCCCCGTGACACGTTCGCAGGACCTGCCCGAGATATTTCGCAAAGCCATCGCTGCCGTTGAAAGCGGCGCGGTGGCCGTCGTCGATGTTCGCGTGGAGCCGGGCTATGCTCCGGTCACGACGGCGGCGATGTCACGGCAAGCCGACTAGTCCGATCCCTTCCAACCAGGTCAAACTCCATGTCTGTTGCGTCCATGGCCACGACACATACCGCCAAGACTTCCGCCCAGGATAGCGCGGGTCTTCTCGTACTCGACGATCTGTCCAAGCGCTTCCCGACTCCGGAAGGGACCGTGGTCGCCGTCGATCACGTCTCGCTGTCGGTGAAGCAAGGTGAATTCTTCTCGGTGATCGGTCCGTCGGGCTGCGGAAAATCGACCTTGTTCAATGTGATCGGCGGCCTGATCAGCGAATATGAGGGCAATGTCACCGTCGCCGGTGAACGCATCACCGGTCCGCATCCCTCCGTCGGCATGGTGTTCCAGGAGGAATCCACCTTTCCGTGGCGCACCGTGATAGAGAACGTATCCTTCCCGCTCGAAATCGAAGGCATGCCGAAAGCCAAGCGCTACGAGAAGGCGCGGCACTTCATTCACATGGTCGGGCTCGACGGATTCGAGAACCGCTATCCGTCCGAACTGTCCGGCGGCATGCGCCAACGCGTGTCGCTGGCCCGCACGCTTGCCTCCGAACCGAAAATCCTGCTGATGGACGAGCCGTTCGCGGCGCTCGACGAGCAGACCCGTCTGCTGCTCGGCGACAAGGTCCTGCAAATCCAGGAAGAACTGAAGCAGACCACGATGCTGATCACCCACAACATCACCGAGGCGGTGCAATTGTCCGACCGCATCATGGTCATGACCTACCGCCCCGGCAAGGTGAAACGGGTCGTGGACATCAACCTGCCGCGCCCGCGCACGTCGGAGATCGTCGGCTCCGACGCCTTCGGACATTATGTGGCGCAGATCTGGACCGACCTGCGCGAGGAGGCCAGCCGCGGCCTCACCGAAGACGAGGGACGCCGCGTCACCAGGGCCACGCGATGAACAGATCGGCTCTAGCGCGGATTCCCGGCCTGCCCGCCCTTTTCGGTTTTGGCTGCCTTGTGGTGTCGATTCTGGCATTCGAAATTCTGATCCGCGCAGGCGTGATCAACCGTTTCATTGTGCCGATGCCCTCGCAGATCGCCGCCAGTTTCGAGCGCGTCATCATCGAAGAGCATTTGCTGGAACGCTTCGTGCTGACTTTCAAGGAATGTTTCTATGCCGCGATCCTGATCACGCTCGTCGGCGTATCACTTGGGGCACTGCTGCACCGCGTCGATCTGCTTCGCCGCGCCACCGAGACCTGGGTGGCGGCCGCGGCTTCCGCGCCCACCGTACTGATGTATCCCCTTTTTCTGGTCATCTTCGGACGCTCGTCGACCACCATCATCATGATGGCCTTCGTCGCAGGTCTGCCGCCGGTGATCCTGAAGACGATCGAGGGACTGTCCGGCACGCGGCGCGTGCTCATCAATGTGGGTCGCAGCTTCAACCTCACGCAATCGCAGATGTTCTGGAAAATCCTGTTTCCGGCGGCCATGCCGACGATCTTCGTCGGGCTCAAGCTCGGCCTGATCTTCACGCTGATCAATGTCGTGGGCGTCGAATTCCTGATCAATTTCGGCGGCCTCGGCCAGCTCATCAACGACCTGGCCGAACGCTACGACCTTCCCGGCACCTATGCGGCGATCTGCTTCGTCATTCTGGTGAGCGTTGTCTTCTTTGTTGTTATTGAACGGATCGAACGATGGCTGAGACCGGCAGACTGAGACAAGCGGCGATCACCTCCCCGCTCCTGAGCCCGGTGACCCTGGTTCGCCTCGCGATCATCGCGGGCGTGCTGGTGCTGTGGGAGACCATCGCCGCATCGGGATGGCTCTATCGCGACGTGGTGCCGTCCCTGCTTGCCATCGGCCGCGCCATCATCGCGCTGCTGTCGAGCCCGGAATATTACTGGCATCTTGGCGTCACCGCGGGGGAGATTGGCGCGGCCCTCACCATCGGCGGCCTGAGCGGCCTGCTGGTCGGGCTGGTTCTGGGCGGCAGCCGCTTCATGGGCAAGGCGTTCGAGCCCTATCTCTATTATCTTGGCCCCACGCCCAAGATCATCTTCTTCCCGATCATGATCATGTGGTTCGGAGTCGGACCGGCCTCGAAAGTCGCGCTCGGCACCATGTCCTGCTTCTTCCCGATCGCCCTGTCGGTCGCCGCCGGCATGCGCCAGATCGATCCCGTGCTGATCCGCGTCGGCCGGAGCTTCCGCCTCAAGCAATGGCAGATGGCGTGGAAAATCTACCTGCCCGCCATGCGGCATCCGATCATCAACGGCGTCCGACTCGGACTGGGCGTCGCGCTGATTGGAACCCTGCTCGCGGAAACCAAGTTGTCCAACCGCGGCATCGGATTCCTCATCATCCAGGCCTACAGCCTGTTCGACATGCCGCGCATGTACGCCATGCTGATCGTGCTGTTCATTCTGTCGATCGGCGCGAATGCATTGATCGGCCGGCTCGGGGGCCTCGATTCCATCAAACGCCTTTAAGAAAGGTACCTAGCGGAGGAAATCATGAAAAATTGCAAATTACTGGCTGGAGCGGCCGCCGTGATGTTCGCCGTTCTTTCGTCACCCACAACAGCGGACGCCCAAGAACTCGTCAAGCTGGCGATCGGCCAGCGCGGCAACTGGGACACGGCGATCCCGCATCTCGGCGACAAAGCCGGCATCTTCAAGAAGCACGGTCTCACTCTCGAAATGACGTACACGTCCGGCAGCGGCGAAACGCTCCAGCCCGTCATTTCCAACAGCGTGGACATTGGACTGGCGATCGGCACGATGGGCGCCGTCAGCGCCTATGCAAAGGGCGCACCGGTGCGCGTCATCGGCGCGGAAGCGACCGGCGCCGCGGACTATTGGTATGCCAAGGCCGATTCCGGAATCAAAACCCTGAAGGACACCGACGGCAAGACAATCGCGTTCTCAACCCGCGGGTCCTCGACCAATTCCATTGTTCTGGCGTTCATCAATGAATTCAAACTCACTGCCAAGCCGCAATCGACCGGCAATCCACCATCCACTTTGACGGCCGTCATGACAGGCCAGGTCGATGTCGGCTGGGCCGCGCCGCCCTTCGGGCTGAAGGAAGTCGACGAAGGCAAGATCCACATTGTTGCGAAGGCGACCGACGCGGCCATCGTGCGCGGACAGACCATTCGGGTTATCGCGGTGAATGCCGAAACACTGGCGAAACGCCGCGATGTGCTGCTGCGCTTCATGCGCGGCTATCGTGAGACCATTGATTACATGTATTCCAACGATCAGGCGATCAAGGATTACGCGGAGTTTGCAAAGATTTCCGAGACAATGGCCAAGCGCGTGCGGGACGAGTTTTTCCCGAAGTCGATCCTTCTGCCCGACGAGATCAAGGGACTCGACACGCAGCTTCCGGAAGCGGTGACGCTGAAATTCATCGACAAGCCGCTGACAAAAGAGCAGCAGGCCGAACTGTTCCAGGTTCCGCTGAAGTAACCGGCCTAAGCGGCTCGCCGCGCACGGGCGGCGAGCCGCCTTATATTTGAGGTTCCGCCATGACCACCGCCGTCCCGCCGCAGACCGCCATTCCGACCGAGATCAAGCTGCCGGAGCATCGTGACGCCTATTACGGCGGAAAATGGCAGAAGCCGAAGAGCGGGCGTTATGTCGACACGATCAATCCCGGCACCGGCCAATCGCTGGGCAAGGTCGCCGATTGCGCGGCCGACGACATGGATGCCGCGATTGCCTCGGCCAAAGCCGCCTTCAAGGACTGGCGGCGGGTCGCACCGCTGGAGCGCGCGCGCATCCTGAAGCGCGTCGCGCAGATCCTGCGCGACAATGCCGGCGAGCTCGCCATGATCGACGCCGCCGATTGCGGCAATCCGGTCAGGGAAATGCTGGCCGACGCCAACATCGCCGCGGCGCAGATGGAATTCTTCGCCGGCCTTGTGACCGAAGTGAAAGGCGCGTCGATCCCGATGGGCCCCGACGTCGTCAATTTCTCGGTCCGGGAGCCGCGCGGCGTGGTCGGACGCATCATTCCTTTCAATCATCCCTTCATGTTCTGCGCCGGAAAATCGGCCGCGCCGCTCGCCGCTGGCAACACCATTGTGGTCAAGCCGCCGGAACAGGCGCCGCTGTCGTCGCTGCGGCTTGCGGAATTGTGCGACGGTCTTTTCCCGCCCGGCGTGTTCAACGTCGTCCCGGGCGGGCGGGACGCCGGCGCGCGGCTCTCCGCCCATCCCGATATTTCAATCGTCGCCCTGGTCGGCAGCGTGCCGACGGGCCGCGCCGTGATGAAGGCCGCCGCCGACACCGTGAAGCCGGTGCTGCTGGAGCTCGGGGGCAAGAACGCACTGATCGCCTATCCCGACGCCGATCCGGACGAGGTCGCCGGCGGCGTGGTCGGCGGCATGAATTTCACCTGGTGCGGACAATCCTGCGGCTCGACCAGCCGCGCCTTCGTCCACGAGAAAATCTATGACGCCGTGCTGGAGCGCGTGAAGCAGAAGGTCGCCTATTTCAAGCCCGGCATCCCGACCGATGCGGCGACCACCATGGGCGCGATCATTTCCAGGGTGCAATATGATCGCGTGCTGCATTACATCGACTCTGCGAAGAAGGAAGGCGCCCGCCTGCTCCATGGCGGCGGACGGCCGGCCGATCCCAAGCTCGACAAGGGACTCTATGTCGAGCCCACCATCTTCGCCGACGTCACCCCCGACATGACGATCGCGCGCGAAGAAATCTTCGGCCCCGTGCTCGGCATCTTCAAATGGTCGGACGAGACGACGATGCTCGATCAGGTCAATGCGGTGGAATACGGCCTCACCTGCTCGATCTGGACCAACGACCTGTCCACCGCGCATCGCACCGCCAATGCGGTGGAAGCCGGCTTTATCTGGATCAACGATACCAGCAAACATTTCATCGGCACGCCGTTCGGCGGCTTCAAGCAGTCCGGCATCGGTCGCGAGGAATGCATCGAGGAAATGTTCACCTTCACGCAGGAAAAGAACATCCACGTGAAGCTGAAACCGGCCAAGGGCTAGGCCGGTGCGTTCGGCATGCCCGGCCTGATTCCGGGCATGCCGTGACGCCGCCTTTACAGCTTGAAGCTTTCCAGCGTGCCCGGATGGAACAGGTCCTCGGGCTTGACCAGTCTGGGCGACAATCCCTGCGCATGATGGTGCTTGAAGAAATATTCCAGCACATGCCGGTTGGGCTCGACACCATAGGACCAGTAGTCGTGGCCCATCAGGTCGCGGGCTTCCCGCAATCTCTCCTCGACAAAAGGCAGCGTCACCTTGGTGGCCGACGTCTCGTCCAGATGGCTCAGCGCCCTGGCCTTTGACTGCTCGAACGCCTTCAGCACCGCCCCCGGCAGCCAAGGATGCTGTTCCGCCAGCGTGCGCCGCACGCCGACGATGTGCATGATAGGAAAAATCTTCGTGCGCTTGTAATAGTCCTTGGCCGCGGCCACCGGATCGGGAAACAGCCAGCCGACATTCGGCGTGTTGACCGGCAGCGATGGCGCGCGCGGCGCCATGAACGCGTCGATCTCGCCGGAGGCCAGCATTCCCGAAATGGTCTTGCCTTCAGGCGCGCTGTCCAGCCGCACATCCTTCGGTAACGTGAGCTTGATCTTTTCCGGCCGGCCGGGCTCCTCGATGCCGCCCCGCACCCAGATGATGTCGGACGGCTTCACGCCGTAATCGTCTTCGAGAAGCGCCCGCGCCCAGACCATGGCGCTCAGTTGATATTCCGGCAGCCCGATCCGTTTGCCCTTCAGGTCTTCGGGCTTCCTGATGCGATCGGTGCGCACCCAGATGCAGGTGTGGCGGAATGCGCGCGACAGGAATGCCGGTACACCGACATAGGGGAAATTTCCCTGCGCCGTCTTCACGGTCGAACTGGAGAGCGACAATTCGCAGATGTCGAATTCCTGCGCACGGAATGCGCGAAAGAAGATTTCCTCCGGCGACAGCGTCATGAAGACCGGATCGACGCCGTCCATCTGGACGGTTCCATCGATCAGCGGACGGTTGCGATCATAGTCGCCGATGGCAATTGACAGATTGAGCTTCGACATGTCCCTGGGCTTTTCTTGAAGTAACGATGCCTTGCTTTACGGGAAAGCGGGTCTCAACGCAAAAAAGAACCGAGACAGGGTCAGCGTCCAGACATGGGTCCGGCCGCAGCCATGTCGAGCACACGCAACTGCACCCGTTCGGCGCCCTGCCAGCGGTCCACACTGAGCTGACCCGCCACATGGACGGACTGGCCGCGGCTTTCGATCAGAGATCGGCCGAGATCCTTGTCCGCCGAGCGGAACGAGATGGCATTGAGCATCGCGCCGTCGGCGGCGCGCAATCTCAGTCGCACATGCTTCTCACCCACCACATCGGCGAAGGCGACGGTGTGACCGGGAATGGCAAATACCGGTTCGGCATTTCCGGCGCCGAACGGACCAGCCCGCGCGATCATGGTGTAGAGTTCGACATTGGCGGCGACCGCGCTGATCGCGCCATCGATCAGCAGCGCGTCGTCGCGGCGTGCAATCTGCACGGCATCCGAGAGCATGTCTTCCAGGAAGGCGCGGAATGCGGATAACGCGTCCTTGCGCAGGGTGATGCCGGCGGCCATCGCATGTCCGCCGCCCTTGATCACAAGCCCCTCGCTCACCGCGCGGCGTACGGCCTGCCCCAGATCGACGCCGGCGATCGAACGTCCCGAGCCGGTGCCGATGCCCGCGGTGTCGAGCGCAATCGCAAAGGCCGGGCGTCCGAACCGTTCCTTCAGCCGCGCCGCGATCAGGCCCACGATGCCGGGGTGCCAGCCTTTCGCTGCGGTGACCACCACCGCGCCTTTTTCCTCCAGCCCAAGCGCGGCAAAAGCCTCGGCCTCGGCCTCGGCCAGCATGGCCTGTTCCATCGTCTGGCGATCGCGGTTGAGCCGGTCGAGCTCGGCGGCCACCCGGCCGGCTTCAACCGGATCTTCCTCCAGCAGAAGATTGGCACCGAGATCGGCGCGGCCGATGCGGCCGCCGGCATTGATGCGTGGACCGAGCAGAAAGCCGAGATGGAACGGCTCCGGCGGACCGTCGAGACGCGCAACATCCATTAGCGCCGTCAGCCCCACATTCCCGCGCTGGCGCATGGCAAGGAGCCCCTTCGCGACAAATGCGCGGTTCAGCCCCTGGAGCGGCACCACATCAGCGACGGTGCCGAGCGCGACGAGATCGAGTGCGGACAGCAGATCGGGTTCCTTGCGGTCCCCCGCAAAAAAGCTGCGCGCACGCAATTCGCGATTCACGGCAACGATGGTGAGAAAGACAAGGCCGACCGCAGCGAGATGACCGAGTTCGGACAGATCGTCCGGCCGGTTCGGGTTGACCAGCGCCAGCACGTCGGGAAGCGTGTCGCCACACTGATGATGATCGACAACCACGATGTCGAATCCCAACCTCTTGGCTTCGGCCAGCGCCTCGAGGCTGGTCGTCCCGCAATCGACGGTGATCAGCAGCGTGGCACCACGCTCGCGCAATGCCCGTACCGCGTCCACATTCGGTCCGTAACCTTCGAAAATCCGGTCCGGGATATGAATGATCGGCGACAATCCGCAATGCCGCAGATAACGCGCCAGCAAGGCCGATGAGGTGGCGCCGTCGACATCGTAATCCCCGAAGATTGCAACGCTCTCGCCGCGCATGACGGCGTCGGCGATCCGCGTCGCGGCGGCGGCCATGGCCGTCAGAACATGCGGGTCTGGCATCAGGCTCTTGATTGTCGGATCCAGAAAACCCTGCGCCTGATCGGCGGCCACACCGCGCCCGGCCAGAATACGCGCCAGCAATTCCGGCACCTGATGCCGCTGTGCGATGGCAAGCGCCTGCGCGGCGCCGCGCTCGTCCAGCCGGTCGCGCCAGGCGCGGCCCGACGCGGAGCGTTCGACGCCGAGAAAGAGCCGGGACGACGCTTTCGGCGTGAGGACCGGAGCCAATGACATGAAACCCTTCCCAATCAGTCGAATCAGAAGAGCTTGCGATACTGGATAAAACCGGGGCTGTCCGCCAGCGTATCGTACAATGCCCGCGCGGCGCGATTGTCCTCCTTGGTGAGCCAATGCACTCGGCTCGCGCCCGCGGCGCGCGCCGCCTGCTCGACCGCAAGGATCAGTTGGCGACCCGCGCCCTTCCCGCGGGCGGATTCGGCGACAAACAAATCCTGCAGGTAGCAATAATTTCCGATCGCCCAGAACGAGCGATGGAAAAGATAATGCACGATGCCGACCAACGCGCCGTTCGCATAAGCCCCCAAGCCGAACATCGGTTCGGCCGGATCGTGCATGCGCCGCCAGGCGGTGTCCGTCACATCTCTGGACACGGCCGTTTCATAGAACGTCAGATAGCCGTTCCAGAGCGGCTCCCAGGCGGCGCGCTCATCCGGCCGCAATGGACGAATGAGGATGGCGCCGCCCGACATGCCGGATGCTCAGTCGAGATGGAACTTGTCGAGCTGACGATGCTCGGCGCGGATATAGCGCACGGTGCCGGTAATGGAGCGCATCACCACCGTCTCCGTCTCGATCACGTCCTTGCGGAAACGGACGCCACGCAGGAATGAGCCGGTCGTGACGCCGGTGGCGGCGAACAGACAGTCGCCTTTCACCATGTCCTCGATTTCGTAGATCTTGCGCGGATCCGTGATACCCATGGTGACGCCGCGCGCGCGCCGCTCTTCGGTATCGAGCTGCAGCCGGCACTGCATTTGCCCGCCGATGCAGCGCAACGCAGCAGCCGCCAGGACACCTTCCGGAGCGCCGCCGATGCCGAGATAGATGTCGACGCCGGTCGTCTCCGAATCCGCGCAATCGATCACGCCGGCAACGTCGCCGTCACTGATCAGCTTCACCGCGCCGCCCACCTTGCGCACCCCGGCGATCAGTTCGGCATGGCGCGGCCGGTCGAGAATGCAGGCGGTGATTTCCTCCGGCTTCACGCCCTTGGCCTTGGCCAGATTGAGGATGTTCTCTTCCGAGGACGCGTCGAGCTGCACGACGCCCTTGGGATAGCCCGGCCCAATCGCGATCTTTTCCATATAGACGTCGGGCGCGTTGAGCAGCGTGCCGCCCTCCGCCATCGCCATCGTGGCAATGGCGCCCGGCATGTTCTTGGCGCACAGGATGGTGCCTTCCAGCGGATCGACCGCGATGTCGACCTTGGGGCCATTCCTGGTGCCGACCTTCTCGCCAATGAACAACATCGGCGCCTCGTCGAGTTCGCCCTCGCCGATCACCACCGTGCCCTCGATCGGCAGCTTGTTGAGTTCGCGCCGCATGGCGTCGACCGCCGCCTGGTCAGAGGCCTTGTCCTTGCCGCGGCCGCGCAGCCGCGCCGCCGAGACAGCAGCCCGCTCGGTCACCCGCACGATCTCCAGCGACAGGATGCGCTCCAGAGCATGTTGGGCCGGCACGGTAATGGTCGAGGACATCAGCGAAACCCCTTTTTTCCTTGGCTCCCAAGCCCGATCTTCTATCGGTTTTTTTCGATGCGGATCAATTGCGGCTCGCCGGTTATCACCTTGTCCCGCTTCACCGCCGCGAGCGCGCGGCGAACCGCGTCCTCCGTCGTGGCATAGGTGACCAGGATGACGGGAACCGGCCCGCTGACCGCCCGGGCATCCTTCCCGCCCTCAGGCCCGCGGTGGCGCTGCACAATCGATTCCAGCGAAATCTGCTGTTCCGCCAGACGGGTGGCGATGGTCGCCGCCGTGCCCGGCTTGTCCACGGCCATTAGCCGAATGTAGTAGCCGCCCTCGTGCATCTGCATGGGAGCGCGGCCGGCAGTGGCGAGTTGTGCGCTGGGGCGCCCAAAGGGCGCAACCCGCGTGCCGCGAGCGATATCCCCGATATCGGCCACGACTGCCGACGCGGTGGCGGCGCCGCCCGCGCCCGGTCCGACCAGGGTGACCGGCGGGAACCCTTCGGCGTCCACCGTCACCGCGTTGGTCACTCCCATCACCTGCGCGATGGCGGAATCCTTCGGCACCATGGTCGGGTGAACGCGCTGTTCGATGCCGGTCTCGGTCTTCACAGCAACACCCAGCAGTTTGATGCGATAGCCAAGCTCCTCGGCGGCATCGAGATCGGCAGACGCGATCGAGGAAATGCCCTCCACATAAACGGCGTCGGAATCCACCTTGGTTCCGAAGGCAATGCTGGCGAGAATGGCAAGCTTCTGCGCGGTATCGAAACCTTCGATATCGAATGTCGGATCAGCCTCGGCATAGCCGAGCCGCTGTGCATCCTTCAGGCATTCCTCGAACGACATTCCTTCCTGCTCCATCCTGGTCAGGATGTAATTGCAGGTGCCGTTGAGAATGCCGTAGACGCGCGTGACCGAGTTGCCGGCCAGCCCCTCGCGCAAGGTCTTCACGATCGGGATGGCGCCGCCCACGGCAGCCTCGAAATTAAGCGCCACCTGGTTCTGTTCGGCCAACGCAGACAGCACCGCGCCGTGTCTCGCAAGTAGGGCCTTGTTGGCCGTCACCACGGACTTCCTGGCGCCGAGCGCGGCTTCGATCGCCGCCTTTGCCGGATCGCCCTCGCCGCCCATCAGTTCGACGAACACGTCGATGCCGGGATCGCGCGCCAGCGCGACCGGATCATCGATCCAGCGCAGCGATTTCAAATCGACTCCGCGATCCTTGGCTTTTGACCGGGCCGACACGGCCACGACCTCGACCGGACGGCCGCAGCGCGCCGCAAGTGCGGCTTGATTGTCCCGGATCAGACGGATCACAGCCGCGCCAACAGTTCCGAGTCCGGCAAGACCCACTTTCAGGGGCGCAACCATTTGGAAATTCCGAAATGTAAGAGCCGCGCGTCAGCGCCGCGTGGCTAAAGGAACGACGTTGTGCAGGGTTTGGGCGCCGGTTTCAAGAAAGCGGCGGATATTACGGGCAGCCTGGCGAATGCGGTGCTCGTTCTCGACCACCGCGAGACGGACGTAATCGTCGCCATGCTCGCCAAAGCCGATCCCGGGTGCGACGGCGACTTCGGCCTTCTCCACCAGAAGCTTTGCGAATTCCACGCTGCCGAGCGAACGGAACTGATCCGGCAGCGGCGCCCAGGCGAACATCGACGCCGACGGCGTCGGAATGTGCCAGCCGGCGCGGCCGAAACTGTCGACCAGAACGTCGCGGCGCTTGCGATAAATTTCGCGCATCTCGCGAATGCAGTCGTCCGGACCGTTCAGCGCGGCCGTTGCAGCGACCTGAACCGGCGTGAACGCACCGTAATCGAGATAGGACTTCACGCGCGTCAGTGCCGCGATGATGCGTTCATTGCCGACCGCGAAACCGATGCGCCAGCCCGGCATCGAGAAGGTCTTCGACATCGAGGTGAACTCGACCGCGACATCGAATGCGCCCGGCACCTGCAGGATCGAGGGCGGCGGATCTTCGAAATAAACCTCCGCGTAAGCGAGATCGGACAGCACCATGATCTCGTGCTTCTTCGCAAACGCGACGAGGTCCTTGTAGAAGTCGAGGCTCGCGACATAAGCGGTCGGATTGGCCGGATAGCAGACCACCACCGCGATCGGCTTCGGAATCGAATGGATGACGGCGCGTTCCAGCGCCTCGAAGAATTGCGGCGTCGGCTCCGAGGGAACCGAGCGAATTACGCCCCCCGCCATCAGGAAGCCGAAGGCGTGGATCGGGTAGCTCGGATTGGGCACCAGCACGACATCGCCCGGCGCGGTGATCGCCTGGGCCACATTGGCAAAGCCTTCCTTGGAGCCGAGCGTGGTGACGATCTGGGTGTCGGGATTGAGCTTCACCCCGAAGCGGCGACCGTAATAGGCCGCTTGAGCTCGCCGCAGACCGGGAATGCCCTTGGACGAGGAATAGCGGTCGGTCCGCGGCTTGCCGAGCGTCTCCTTGAGCTTGTCGACCACATGCGCCGGCGCCGGCAAATCGGGATTGCCCATGCCCAGATCGACGATATCGGCACCCGCATTCCGCGCCACGGCCTTGGCGCGGTTGACCTGCTCGAAGACATAGGGTGGCAGGCGGCGGATGCGGTGAAATTCTTCCATGGCAGCGAGGCTTTCCTGCGCCCGCGCCCCTCGAAAGGGGCCTCATGGGCGATCCCGGTGGGTGTTTTTATCACGGGTTCCGGCTTTGACCAGTATTCTGAGCGGCCGGAGCCTTCTGTTTGGACTGCCGATTACGGACCGCAATCAGGTCCTTTTCCAGCCGTTTCTGCTGCTCTTCATCGAGCAGGGACTGGGACCGCGGGGGCGGCATGTCATGCACCGCCGGAAAGGCGGCTTGCGTGGCCGGCCGGGCCGGCGCGCCCTCCGGGAGGCCCCCGATATTGGTCGGAATCTGGTCGATCTGGGCGGTCGTACAACCGCCAAGGACGGCTGACAGGATCAGGCACGCCGCCACGGCAGCCAAGGGTCGGACGGCCGGACCTGCCGCCAGAGGCATCAGCTTGAAAGCCACACTCGGCCGAGGTCGCGACATCAGGACAAATTCCGGAGGGAGTATTTGGCGGATTATCCGGGTAATATGACCAAAGCAAGGATACGAAAAACAGGCGGTTAACGCCGAATTGAGCCCTTCTGCGGTCCTATTCTTGCTTGAAGATCGAATGGACGGGTCAAACTGGGGGAAAGGTGGCCATCATGGCCGCGCGCGCTCGAGTCGAAGAATGAACAGGATACCGGACAAGCCGGTCACGGCCGAAGGGGTAGCAGCCGTCGATATCGAGCGCTTCTCCCATAATCTTGCATGCCTGGTTGAACAGGGCGGCAAGGCGCTGGCCGCCTATCTGAAGCCGCGCGAGGAAGGCAAGGTTCAGGACGGCTATGCCGACCAAATCACCGACGCGGTGAAGACGCTGGGCCAGGTGGCGGAATACTGGCTGTCGGATCCAAGCCGCGCCGCAGAACTGCAAACCTCGCTGGGGCGCGCCTATCTCGACCTGTGGGGAACAGCCGCCAAACGGATGGCGGGCGAGGCCGCCGAGCCGGTCGCCAAGGCCGATCCCAGGGACCGCCGCTTCGCCGATCCGGAATGGTCGTCCAACCAGTTCTTCGACTTCCTCAAACAGGCCTATCTGCTGTCGGCGCATTGGGCCGACCACATGGTCAAGCATGCGGAGTCGCTTGACCCGCATACGCGGCAGAAGGCCGAGTTCTATATCCGGCAGATCACCAATGCCCTGTCGCCGTCGAACTTCGTGCTGACCAATCCGGAATTGCTGCGCGAGACGCTGTCCTCCAACGCCGAGAATCTCGTGCGCGGGATGCACATGCTGACCGAGGACATCGATCCGGAAGGTCACATCAATATCCGCCAGTCCGACGCCACGATGTTCGAAGTCGGCCGCAACCTGGCCACAACGCCCGGCAAGGTGGTGTTCCAGAACGAGCTGATGCAGCTCATTCAATACTCGCCCTCGACCGAGACCGTGCTGAAGATTCCGGTCCTGATCGTACCGCCATGGATCAACAAGTTCTATGTGCTCGACCTGACGCCCGACAAATCCTTCATCAAATGGTGCGTCGATCAAGGCCTGACGGTCTTCGTCATTTCATGGATCAATCCCGATGCCCGCCTCGCGGCCAAAGGGTTCGAAGAATACATGCGCGAAGGTCCGCTGGCGGCGCTCGACGCCATTCGCGACGCCACCGGCGAAAACAGGGTTCACGCCATCGGCTATTGCGTCGGCGGAACCTTGCTGGCGATCACCCTCGCCTATATGGCGGCGATGCGCGACGACCGCATCGCGTCGGCGACTTTCTTCGCGGCGCAGGTGGATTTCACCCAGGCCGGCGACCTCAAGGTCTTTGTCGATGAAGACCAGCTCAAGGGGCTCGAACAGCGCATGGCAGAGCGCGGCTATCTCGAAGGCCGCTACATGGCGACCGCGTTCAATCTGCTGCGCTCCAACGATCTGATCTGGCCCTATGTCATCAACAATTACCTGAAAGGCAAGGCACCCTTCCCGTTCGATCTTTTGTACTGGAATTCCGACGCCACCCGGATGCCGGCCGCCAATCATTCCTTCTATCTGCGCAATTGCTATCTCAACAATCTCCTCACCAGAGGAAAGATGGAGATTGGCGGAGTCACGCTCGACCTGAAGAAGATCACAGCACCGGTCTATTCGCTTGCCGCACGCGAGGATCATATCGCGCCGGCAAGTTCCGTGTACCTCGGGGCGCAATATTTCGGCGGCCCGGTGCGCTTCGTCTTGTCCGGTTCAGGGCACATCGCGGGCGTGGTCAATCCGGTGTCGAAAGCGAAATACCAATACTGGCTGGGCGACCCGCCGGCCGGCGATCTTGAGAGCTGGATGAAAAAGGCCAGCGAGCATCCGGGATCGTGGTGGCCGGACTGGCTGGCCTGGATCGTGGCGCAAGGCACCGAACGCGTCCCGGCGCGCAATCCCGGCGACGGCAAACTGAAGCCGCTCGAAGACGCTCCCGGGAGCTATGTCCGGGTCAGGGCCTGATCACGGCCACACCACGCCAGGAGCTCGACCACCCCGTCCTGCAGATTGTAAATGCCGCCGACCACCTTGGCCGTCCGCTCGCTGACAGCCTTGGCAACGATCGGTTTTGCGGATTTGAGCTGCGCCACGGTGGCAGCGCAGGATCCCTTCACAAAAGCGTCATTGCCTTCCTTCGACAATGCCAGCGCCTGATCCGGCGATAAGCTGTTTTCGGCATGGCCGAAGCGGCGTAGACCTCTCGGGCAACCGGCGGCAACGATATGGCCGCACAAGCACGGGCTGCGCCATGCAGCCAGTGGCGACGCGAAAGCATGGTGGTTCCTCCGCGCAAGAGTTATGTCGTTTTACAAGTCTGACAGATTCGCCGGTCTTTGGCGGCGCTTCCAAAGCCGGTGGGTTTTTAGGTCAATCAGGCGCTACACTGCGCAACCGCGTTTCTATGCAAATGGGAGGCAAAATTGTCCCGTGAACTGTTCTGGCTGACGATGACGGTGATCCTGACCGGCCTGTTGTGGGTTCCCTATATTCTGGACCGCATCAAGGTGCGCGGTCTGCTGAAGGCGATGGACAATCCCTCGCCCAAGGACAAGCCGCAATCGCCTTGGGCGCAGCGGCTGTACTTCGCGCATACCAACGCGGTCGACAATCTGGTGATCTTTGCGCCTCTGGTTCTGATCCTGGATTCTCTCGGTCGCTCGACCCAGACCACCGCGATTGCCTGTGCCGTCTATTTCTGGGCCCGGCTCGCGCACGCGATCATTTACGCGCTGGGCATTCCGGTGCTGCGCACCCTCGCGTTCGCCGTCGGATTTCTGGCGCAGGCCGCTCTGGTGCTGGCGCTCTTCCGTCTGCTCTGATTGTCGGACCCTGCCTGCGGATGCGCCGGACAGCGCATCCGCATGACACAGGAGCCGTCTAGGCTCCGCGCATAACGTGATAGCTGAGATCGCCGGGATCGCTCAGATCCGGCACCGTCCAGCCATCGAGATCATATTCCGCCATGCATTGCTCCGCGAAGCCCTTGAAGCGGTCGGCGTTGCCCGACGCCTGTGCCCCGAACAGACAATAGCGGCGGATTTCCTCAGTCGAGCCGCCGTAATTGATTTCATACAGTTCGTGTCGGCCGCCGAATTCGGTGCCCAGGCAATCCCACAACAGCTTGAGCAACTTTACCCGTTCCTCCGCCTTATAGCCGTTCGACCCGCGCAGATACCGGTCGAGATAGGGACGAATGTCCGGATTCTTGAAATCGCGCGAATGCGAATTCAGGTAGATCAAGCCCGACGCCACCGTCTGCTCGATGATGTATTTGATCTTGGTATAGGCGATCGTCGCGATGATCGCATAGGCATTGCCGGGGTCCATGTTCGGCAGCTTGTAATCGCCGATCCATGGCTTTGGATCGCGCACCATCGCATCCGACAGCGCCCAGAACAGATTGCGCCACGCGATCACCTCGCCGACATTGGCCTGCACGCCACGGAAATCCTTGGTGCCGGCCGCCTCCACTGCCTTCAGCAAAAGCCCCGCGATGAAATCGAGCTTCACCGCAAGCCGCGTGCAGCCATGCACCACGAAGCGCGGCAGGAATCCGGTGCGGGGGAAGAAGTTGTTGGCCTTGTCCATGTCGCCGTAGACGAACACATTCTCCCAAGGCACCAGCACTTTGTCGAGAATGAACACCGCATCGTTCTCGTCGATGCGGCTCGACAACGGGTAGTCAAAGGGCGAACCCATCGCGGTCGCCGACATCTCGTAGGATGTGCGGCAGATGAATTTCACGCCCGGCGCATTGGTCGGGATCATGAACACCACGGCGAATTTCTTGTCCTGCACCGGCATCAACCCGTGATGGGCGACGAAGGTATAATTCGTCAGCACCGAGCCGGTGGCCACGACCTTTGCACCCGACACGATGATGCCGGCATCGGTTTCCTTCTCGACGTGACAACACACATCGCTCACCTCGTTCGGCGGGCGGTCGCGATCCACCGGCGGATGAATGATGGCGTGATTGATGAACGGAACGCGCTCCTGGCTGTATTTATACCAGCGCCTGGCGTTGTCTTGATAGGGATCGTAGAAATCGGCGTTGGCGCCGAGCGTCGCCAGGAATGCCGCCTTGTAGTCCGGCGCGCGGCCGAGCCAGCCATAGCTGAGCTTGGCCCATTCCGCGATGGCGCTGCGCCCGGCCAGCATGTCGTCGAGCGTTTTCGGCGCCTTGAAGAACGCGTGCGTCATACCGCCATTGCCGGTATCGGTCGGCAGCAGGATTTTGTCTTTCAGTTTGGGATCGTGCATCGCGTCATAGAGGCGCGCGACCATGCGGGCGGTGTTGCGGAAGGCCGGATGCTGGGTGACGTTCTTCACGCGCTCGCCATAGATAAAGACCTCGCGGCCATCATCCAGCGACGCCAGATAATCCTTGCCGTTTTGCGGCGCCGACACAGTCACCTTCCCGACCGTGTCCGGCTTCCTGGCAAAAACCTCCGGCTGGTCGCGCTCGATGCCCGGCATGACGTTCGTCCCCCGTATTGCTGATGCTTTTGTTGGCAGTTCAGCCAAACAATACGAGGCCACCCAACCCAAGACAAGCCGAGGACGAATGCACCGTGGCGCATGATCGCGTGATCAGTTCACGAACATCGCGATCTTCGATGCGGCGGTGCGCAAGGCTGGCAGGAATGAGGCCTGCATTTCCTCGCGGCTGGTGCGCATGGAATGCGCCGAGAGATTGAGAGCGGCAACCGCGTGCCCGCGACGATCGACGATCGGCACCGCGATCGACCGCAGTCCTCTCTCCAGTTCTTCATCGACGATCGAGAAGCCCTGTTCGCGATCGCCCCGGATGCGCTGGAACAGCGCTTGCGGATCGGTGATCGTGTTCCCGGTATAAGGCGCCATATCCGCCGCCCTGAGCCGCCGCCAGAGTTCGGCGTCGTCGAGATATCCGAGCTGCATGCGGCCCATCGAGGTGTGAAAGGCCGGCAGCCGCGTCCCGACCGAAATCGCGACCGACATGATGCGCCGCGTCGGCACCCGCGCGACATAGACCACTTCCGAATCCTGCAGGATCGAAGCCGAGCTCGATTCATGAATCTGCTCGCTCAGGTCCTTCATCAGCGGGACGGCGTGATCGATCCAGTTCTGGGTGGAGAGATAGGCGAATCCGAGATTGAGGATGTTCGGCGTCAGGGAAAAGTGCCGCCCATTCTGTGTGACATAGCCAAGTTCGGCGAGCGTGCGCAGGATGCGGCGCGCGGTGGCGCGCGAGACCTGCGTCGCCGCCGCGGCCTGCGACAGCGTCATCGCGGGTTGCCGCGGGCCAAACGCGTCAAGGACCGCGAGGCCTTTGGCCAGCGTGGTCATGAACTCCTTGTCGGCTGCGGGCTCGGTCGCGGCCGGGTATCCGGCGCTGCGGCCAGAAACCGCCGATCCGGGCCGGGATTTCGGGTGTGAAGCCATGGTCAGAACTATTCGGATAACGAACGCACGTTCGATTATCGAACGTTCGGCCCGCAAGTTCAACCCCGCCGTGGAGGGCCGTTAGCGAGCCCTCCCGGCAAGCAGCCCCTAGGACGCCAGTTTCACCGGAATTTTCAGATAGTGGACGCCGTTGGATTCTCCGGGCGGAAACTTTCCGGCGCGGATATTCACCTGAATCGATGGCAGCAGCAGCAGCGGCGCGGCCAGCTTGGCGTCGCGAGCTTCGCGCATGGATACGAACTCGTCCTCGCTGATACCCTCGCGCACATGAACGTTGCGCGCCCGCTCCTCACCCACTGTTGTTTCCCACGCATATTCGTCGCGACCCGGCGCCTTGTAGTCGTGGCACATGAACAGTCGCGTTTCCGGCGGTAACGCGAGAATGCGCTGGATCGAGCGATAGAGCGAACGCGCGTCGCCGCCTGGGAAATCGGCTCGCGCGGTGCCGTAATCCGGCATGAACATGGTGTCGCCGACGAACACGGCGTCTTCGATCTTGTAGGATACGCAGGCCGGCGTATGGCCGGGCGTATAGATCACCTCGCCCGACAACGTGCCGATGGTGAAGCGCTCACCGTCCTTGAACAAGTGATCGAATTCGCTGCCCTCACCCGACACGTCGGTCGCGTTGAACACCGGCCGGAAAATCCGCTGCACGTCTCGGATATGTTCGCCGATGCCGACCTTGGCGCCGGTCTTCATCTTGATATACGGCGCGCCCGACAAATGATCGGCATGCGCATGGGTTTCCAGCACCCACACAATCTTCACGCCCGTGTCATCTGCAAATTTCAGAATCGCGTCGGCGGAGGTCACCGAGACTTTGCCGGAGCGGTGGTCAAAATCCAGCACCGGGTCGATCACCGCGCCCTCGCGGTTCGCGGCATCCCAGACCAGATAGCTCACAGTGTTGGTCGGCTCGTCGAAAAATGCCCGGATTTCAGGTTTACGCGGCGTCGTCATGGCAAAACTCCCTGTTCTGACCTTGACATATATATTAGCATTACCTAATTTAGCAATCTCTAAAGAGGAGAAAAGTCGTGTCCACGACATTGGACCGCGAACTCGCCATCTTTGAAAAAAAGGTGGGTGAGGCTGCCCGTCTGCTCAAGCTGGTCGCCAACGAAAAGCGCCTGCTGATCCTCTGCCGTCTGATCAGCCAGAAGGAAATGTCGGTCGGTGCGCTCGCGGATGCGGTTGGTTTGAGCCAGTCCGCGCTATCGCAGCATCTCGCCATGATGCGCGACGACGGCCTGGTCGCCACGCGACGCGACGCGCAGACCGTATTCTATAGCCTGTCCGATCCGAATGTGGCGCGGCTACTGCAGCTTCTAAAGGACATCTACTGCCCGTGATCCCCGAGCGAGAACTCGCAAAATCAAGAACAGGAAAACCAAATGAGTCAGTTGAAACCCATCCAGCCGCACGACGCCGCCCGCCTGATCCGGCAGGGCGCGGTCCTGGTCGATATCCGCGAGGCCGACGAGCATGCGCGCGAGCGCATCGCTGGCGCCCGTCACCACGCTTTGTCCAAAATCGATGCTGAAAGCCCGGCGCGGCCCGGCGACGATGTACTGATCTTCCATTGCCGTTCCGGCATGCGCACCAAGGCCAATGCGCAGAAACTGGTGGCGGCGGCGGCAGACAATTGCAGCGTCTATGTGCTGGAAGGTGGCATCGACGCCTGGAAAAAGGCCGGCCTGCCGGTCGCGCTCGACCGCAAGCAGCCGATCGAGATTATCCGTCAGGTGCAGATCGGCGCCGGCAGTCTTGTGCTGATCGGTGTCCTGCTCGGTGCTTTCGTCAATCCCCTCTTCTATGCGCTCTCGGGCTTTGTCGGCGCCGGATTGCTGTTCGCCGGTGTCACCGGCTTCTGCGGCATGGCCAATCTGCTAGCCCTGATGCCGTGGAACCGCAGATCCGCGGCCTAAAAGCGTCATCTCAACATGATCGAAATTCAGGACATCCTGTCGGTTCTCTCCGGCAGCGCGGTCGGCTTCATTCTCGGCCTGATCGGCGGCGGCGGCTCGATCCTCGCCGTGCCGCTCCTGATCCATGTCGTCGGCGTGCCCTCGGCGCATGTGGCCATCGGCACCAGCGCGGTGGCGGTGGCCCTGAGCGCCGCCTTCAATCTCGTCGGACACGCTCGCGCGCAGACCGTGAAATGGCCCTGCGCCATCATGTTCGCGCTCGCGGGCATCGTCGGCGCCGCGGCCGGCGCACAGGTCGGCAAGATGGTCCCCGGCGACAAGCTGCTCGGTCTGTTCGGTGCGCTGATGGTTGTGGTCGGGCTTTTGATGTTGCGTCCGCGCCCGTCGAGCGGAGACCCGGACATCAAGCTCACGCGCGCCAGCGCCCGCAAGCTGCTGCCGCGTCTGGCCGCCTGGGGCTTCGCGGTCGGCGCGCTGTCCGGCTTCTTCGGAATCGGCGGCGGTTTTCTGATCGTCCCGGGCCTGATCGGCGCCACCGCCATGCCACTGCTCAATGCCATCGGATCGTCGCTGGTCTCGGTCAGCGCCTTCGGCCTGACCACGGCCACCAGCTATGCCCTCTCCGGCCTGGTCGACTGGTGGCTGGCGGCGACCTTCGTCGCCGGCGGCATCCTGGGCGGCGGGTTCGGCATCGCGCTGGCGCAACGGCTGGCGCATTACAAACAGACGCTGTCGCTGACCTTCGCGGCGATCGTGATCGCGGTCGGGCTTTATATGTCCGTCACGGCGATCATGCGGCTGGCCATCTGATCACGGAAACAGCGCGACCTGCTCAAGACCCATCGTCTCGGGATAGCCCAGCACCAGATTCATGTTCTGGATCGCCTGGCCCGAAGCGCCCTTCACCAGATTGTCGAGCGCGGAAATCACGATGGCGCGGCCGGGAACGCGGTCCTTCGCCACGCCGATGAAGGTCATGTTGGAGCCGCGCACATGCCGCGTCTGCGGCGTCTCGCCGAACGGCAGGACGTGCACGAAGGCCGCCTTCTCGTAGAATTTTGCCAGGATCGCGTGCAGGTCTTCCGGCGTCTTGCCGCGCCGGCCGCGCACATAGATGGTCGAGAGGATGCCGCGATTCATCGGCACCAGATGCGGCGTGAAGGTGACGATCACCTCCTTGCCCGCCGCCAGCGAGAATTCCTGATCCAGTTCCGCCATATGCCGGTGATGGCCGACGCCGTAGGCATGAAAGCCTTCGGACACTTCCGAGAACAGCATGTTCTCCTTCGCCGAGCGCCCCGCCCCGGTCATGCCGGACTTGGCGTCGATCACGATCTCGCCGGTCTCGATCGCCTTCGCCTTCAGCAACGGCGTCAGCGGCAATTGCGCGCCCGAGGTATAGCAGCCGGGATTGGCGATCAGCCGCGCGGTCCTGATGTCGCGCCGGTGAATTTCCACCAGGCCGTACACCGCTTCCTTCTGCAGCTCCGGCGCATGATGCTCATGTCCGTACCATTTTGCATAGGCCGCGACATCGTGCAGGCGGAAATCGGCGGACAGATCCACCACCTTGGCGTCCGGCTTCGCCGCAAAAACCTGCTTGATCACCTTCTGCGTGGTGGCATGCGGCAACGCACAGAAGATCAGGTCGAGCCCGGCGCCCTGCCAATCCACATTGTCGATGGAGACCAGCGTGGGCAGATCGAACGGCGAGAATTGCGGAAAGACGGAGCGCATCTCCTGTCCGGCCCTGCGGTCGGCGGTGAGCAGCGCGATCTCGGCGCGCGGATGCCGCAGCAGCAGCCGCACCAGTTCCGAGCCGGTATAGCCTGAGGCGCCGAGCACCCCGATCTTCGCCTTGGTCGCCATGTCATGCCTCCGCAATGGCCAGCGGCTTACGCGAGCCACGGGCTTCGATCAACCGGGCGCCGCCGGAGGCACAGGAACCGCGAATTTCGGAGAGTGGAAATGCCGCGGAGCCAGTGTCCGGCGGCACGAGACGATTACGCGCGAACGCGTCCCCGTGCCGCGAGGGCACGGCGGCGGCGGAATGAAGAGATGCGCGTCGTCGTCATGGGCGGCGATATAGGGCCGCGCCGCGCCCCCGTCAATGCGCAGGAAATTCAAGGGTTTCGAAAATGTTTCACGTGAAAAAATTCCTATCATTGCCGTTGACCCGTCGGCCAGGGCGCCGCGCACCAGGCCGTTCTTCGCCGCTGTCATGCTCGTAGAAACCCGATTCCTCCGACGGCGAGCAGGCCCGAGCATCGCTGTACCGCGGTTGATCTGCGCGCGAGCATTCAGTCCTCGGATGCTCGCGGCCGGCATGCTCACCATGCCGGTGCTCGCGCCCGGCGGCGAAGCATCCTTCGGGCTGACGATGGCCAGCATCATGGAATTCGCGGCGAGCCACGCGAAGCGCGGTCATTCCGGAATTCTGTCGCTGGATCATGGAACATGGCAAAAGAACTCGACAGCGACCGCCGCACTGGTCGGAAGTTGTTGTGGCTGATCGCAAGTAAGCGTCAGAGAACGGGGCATTAACCGGTCAGAATTGACTTCAAGGATTCGCGTTCCTCGATGATGAAATCAAAGAACGCCGCAATGCGCGGGGTGTGCCGGATGTCGGGATGCGTCAACAGGCGCCAGCTTCTCGCCAATTCCGGAATCGGCCCGAGGATGCGCACGAGATCCGGTTCGGCATCGCCTAGCGCGGTCGGCAACGGCCCCACGCCCACGCCGGACTTCACCGCATAGACCAGACCGAGCACGCTGTTGTTGCGCGCCGACATCCTGGCGCCGGGCGCCACGTCCCGGAGCCATTTCGCCGCGCGATGGTTGTCGAGCGACTCGTCGAAACCGACCAGCAGATGAGAGGATAAATCGTCCACACGTTCAGGCTTGCCGTGTCGCTCGATATAGCCGCGGCTGGCGTAAACTGCCCAGAGTGAATCTGCGATCTTGCGACCCACCAGTTCATCGTCGGTGTCGCCCGAGCGGAAAGCGACATCCGCCTCCCCCTTCGATAAATCGAGATAACGGTCGCTGGTTACGAACTCGATTCTCAGCTTCGGATGGCGGGCGTGGAAGCGGTCAATCAAACTGGATTGCGTCATCCGGAAGACGATCGGCTCGGGACACGTCACGCGAATGACCCCTGTCAGGTCGCGAGCGGTGTCGGTCACCCGCCGCGCGACATCCTCGATCGCGGCTTCGACCCGTTCGGCGTAGGGCCGCAATTCCTTGCCGAATTCGGTAAGCTGATAGCCGGTGGTATGGCGTGTCACCAGTTGTCGCCCCATCCGCCGTTCCAATTCGCTGAGACGCCGATGCACCGTCGACTGGCTGAGCCCCAGCGCCTTGCCGGCGGCGATCGTGCTGTGGTGGCGCGCGACCGCCAGGAAGTATTTCAAGTCGTTCCAGTCGAACATCGACCGATTATGCACTTCTGCACGCCGCCTTCGCAATGTTGCGGCTCCCGCCGCCTGCGGGCTGCGCCTAGGCTTGTCCTACTTTGCAGCGACTTGGACCTTCCCGTTACCAAGCGCTTTAGCCTCAGGAGACCACCGGATGCGCCTTACAATCGTCGGCTGCGCCTTCATGGCGACAATCGGCCCCGCCCTCGCCGAGCAACCCGGATTCGCCAAACCTGATCTGGTGCTGCAGCAAATCATCCAGGGATTGCCAAAGGACGACAAGCAGGCAGTCCGGGTGCTGAGCGCCTCGTTCAAACCGGGTGACAAAACTGTCACGCACACCCATCGCTTCCCGGTAACCGTCTATGTGCTCGAGGGCGCCTTCACGCTCGAACTCAAGGGTCAGCCTCCCATCACGGTGAAAGCCGGCGAAGCGCTGGTCGAGCCGCCCCATGTGGAGATGACCGGCTACAACCGAAGCGCCACAGAACCGACGCGGGTGGTGATCTTCTATGTCAGCACACCCGACACCCCGTTCCTCGATCTACTGCACCATTGAAAATCGTGACAAGGACGCCTGCCATGGAACCCGCAATCGACAACGCCGCCACGATGCGTGCGCAATGGAATGCCATGGCGAAAGGCTGGAGCGACAGCGACGCAGTCATCCGTCCGTGGCTGCATGAAGCCACGCGGGCTATGCTCGGCATGGCCGGCATCAAGACTGGCTGGCATGTCCTCGACGTCGCCGCCGGCGCCGGCAACCAGACTCTCGTCATCGCTGAATGCGTCGGGCCGACCGGCAGCGTGCTGGCGACCGATCTGTCGCCTGATATTCTGGGCTTTGCCAGCCGGAAGGCGGTGGCGGCCGGATATAGAAATATCGCAACTAGGGTATCGGATGGCGAGCAACTGCAAGTCGATGATGCCGCATTCGATGCGGCGACATGCCGGCTCGGCCTGATGCTCTTTCACAATCCGCTCCAAGGCCTGCGCGAGATGCGGCGGGCACTCAAACCGGGCGGCGGCATCTGCACCATGGTGTTCGGCGCACCCGAGGCCAATCCCTGCATCACCACCCTGATGTCGACGGCGCTCCGGCACGCCGCTCTGCCGCCGCGCGATCCATATCAGCCTGGCGGCTTGCTCAGTCTTGGCAAGCCGGGGCTGATCGACGATCTGTTCAGGCAGGCCGGTTTTCGCGAGATCGCTACCACCAAGATCGCAGCGCCGTTCAAATTGCCAACGGTGCAGGACTACATGACATTCATCAGAACATCGGCAGGACCGATCGTGCAGATCGTGCAAGGCCTCGAACCGGCAAAGCGCGATGCGGCATGGGCCGACATCGAAAACGAGCTGAACCGATTCACGACTCCGACAGCATGGGAAGGGCCGAACGAATTATTGCTGACCGCAGCGCGACGATGACAGGGCGCTGGTACAATCGCCGTTCCGGTCTTGCGCTCACGCCTTTGGCACGCCCGCGATCTGCAGCCCCGCGCCCAGCCGGTCCATGAAACCGGGCGGAAACGGCCAGGCCGCGCGGGCGGTTGCGACGGTGAGATTGCCGTCCTTGCGCAGGAGTTTTTTCGCGGCGCGGCGGGCTTCGCTGTTGGCGCCCGCCAGCGCGGCACCCGCGACCACAATGCGCTCGGCCCAGAACGAATCCGGCACCGCTCCCACTCCCTCCTGCACCCAGCGCGCCGCGCGGTCGTAACGGCCGGCGTTGAAATGCACGCAGCCCATGCCGATGAAGGCGAGATGCCGCATGGGTTCGAACGGCATCACGCGCAGCGTGATCTGCATTTCACGCAGCGCACTCTCGTCATCGCCCTGATAGGCGGAGAGCCAGGCGCGCCGGATCCAGGCCCAGGGCGACCACGGCTCCATCGCGAGCGACCGCTCGATCAGCCGGTCGGCCTCCGAAAGACGGCGCGACAAGGTCAGCGCCCCGCTGCACAGGCTGAGCGCGAGCGCGTCATGCGGCGCAAGCCGTGCCGCCTCGTCGGCGAGATTCAACGAATACAGGCGATCCTGCTGCGGCGTGTCGCTGAAGCCGTGCGCGGCGCGCTGGCCCCAGCACCAGGCTGCGATCGCCTTCGGCAGCGCGTAATGAGGCGCCAGTTCCTGCGCGCGCTCAAGGTCGTCGAGCGCGGCGCGGTTCGGTCCCGGCCCCACCATGAAAGCGGAGGCGATGGCCCGCCAGCTCAGGCGCAGGGCTTCGTCGTCGACGTCGTCGTTTCCTTTCCCGCGCGCCGCCTTCAGGGTTTGCGACGGCAATTCGCCGAACTGCTTGCGGTATTGCGCGGCGAAGCGGCCAAGCTCGGTGAACCCGTTGGCGTTGGCGATGCCGGTGACATTCGCGCTCTCGTCCGACACCTGCAATTGCAGCCGCGCGCGGGCAAGCCGTGTCCGCCGCACCCAGCCGAGCGGCGTGGTGCCGAGATACAATTTGAAATGCGCTTCCAGTGTGCGCGGACGCACGCCGGCCACGGCGGCAAGATCGTCGAGCGCCACCGGTTCGTCCAGACGCAGATTGAGCCAGTTCAGCGCGCGCGTGAGACTTTCCGGCAGCGACGCGCGCTCGCGCGGCGTCAGGCCGTCCTGCTCAAGACCGTTCCATTGCTGACCCATGGTGTTGCCCTTTGGCCCAGGTCTCTCAAACTTGCACAAAAGTCTTTGTGTCTTGGGGCGGCTTAAAGTTCGTGCCGCGCGTGCTTGCGAAAAAAATCCGGCGCAAATGCGGTTTCTGCATGCCGCTGCGGGCGCTGCATAGCAGCCTCGGAATGAAAACGCCAGTGTGCGGCAAGCCTGCCGGAAAGGTGTTGTCTTTCCGGCGTTCCTGCAAAGGACGGCGGCGTCCCGGTCATGGAGAAAACACGCGCCCGGCTCTATCGAGCAGCCCCGGCCGTGCCGCCATACCGGACCACCGCCGATCCAACGAAAAATTTGCGCCTCGCGCCAGAAGGGAAACACCGCCATGAAACGCATGTTGCTGTCCGCAAGCTTTCTCACCATCGTCACGCTGCCGCTTCCGGCCGCCAGCGCCGAAATACCGGATGCCATCGCCGCGCCGGGCGAAACGCTGGCCGCGACCATCCACGCGCAAGGCGCTCAGGTTTATGAGTGCAAGGCCGACCCCTCCGGCAAGCTTGTCTGGCAATTCCGCGAACCGGTCGCGACGCTGATCGACGGCGGCAAGACGGTCGGTCGGCACTATGCCGGACCGAACTGGGAACTGGCGGACGGCAGCGCCATCGTCGCCAAGGTCGCCGCCCGCGCGCCGGGCATCACCGCACAGGACATTCCGCTGCTGAAGCTCGATGTCACGGCGCGGCGCGGCAGCGGCCGGCTCGCCGATATCTCGACCATCCAGCGCATCAACACCAAAGGTGGCGTCGCCGAAGGCGGGTGCGCGACGATGGGCGCGTTCCTGAGCGTGCCCTATTCGGCGGACTACGCCTTCTATCGCAAGGCCGCCGCGGCGCAGCCGACGCAATAAGCCAGCATTTTGTCTACCGACCACTGATCAACCAGGAAACATGACCATGAACATCCAGACTCCGATTCCAGATCTCGCCGCCGTCAAGACGCGCCAGCAGGCCGCGTGGTCGTCCGGCGACTATGCCGTCGTCGGCACCACGCTGCAGATCGTGGGCGAAACGCTGTGCGAGGCCGTCGACCTGCGGAGCACCCAGCGCGTGCTGGACGTCGCCGCCGGCAACGGCAATGCCTCGCTTGCCGCGGCGCGACGCTTTGCCGATGTCGTTTCAACCGATTATGTCGGCGCCCTGCTCGAGCGGGGCAAGGCGCGCGCGGCCGCCGAGCGGCTCGATATCGAGTTCCAGGAGGCCGATGCGGAAAAATTGCCGTTCGGCGACGCAAGCTTCGATGTCGTGCTGTCGACCTTCGGCGTGATGTTCACACCCGACCAGGACAAGGCCGCCACCGAAATGCTGCGCGTGTGCAAGCGCGGCGGCAAGATCGGCATGGCCAACTGGACCCCGCAGGGCTTCATCGGCCAGATGTTCAAGACGCTGGGCGCCCACCTGCCGCCGCCCGCCGGCGTCAAGTCGCCGGCGCTCTGGGGCGCGCGCGAGCGGCTTGCCGAACTGTTCGGCAAGAACGTCTCGATCGCCGCCGAGCCGCGTCACTTCGTCTTCCGCTACCGCTCGCCGGCGCATTTCATCGATGTGTTCGCCACCTATTACGGCCCGGTGCTGAAGGCGCTGGCGGCGCTCGACGAGCCGAAGCGCAACGCCCTGCTCGCCGATCTGGAGACGCTGATCGAACGCCTCAACCGCGCCGACGACGGCAGCATGGTGGTGCCGAGCGAGTATCTCGAAGTCGTCATCACCAAGCGCTGATGCGGCGGCCTGAGACCCGTGTCGTGATCATCGCGTCAGACGAACGCATGCCGCGCACGGGTCTCGTTCTATTGCTCGTGCGCAGGCGATTGCACCGGCTGCGGCGCTGGTGTCTTCGCCATATCGAGCGCGGCACAATCCTTCGGCCCTATGGGCGTGAGATGACCATGCTGCTGCAGGCCGACGATCGCGTGCTGAAGGATATCGGCCTCACCCGCGGCGACCTGCACGCGGTGGCGCATTGCGACGTCATGGCGAAAGCCGCCGCCGCACGCCGCAATCAAGCAATCGCCACGGCGGAGCAGCGGAAATCCGTCCGAAAGTAACAGACGGCTCCGCGTCGACCACAATGCAAAAGGCCGCATCGTTTTCGATGCGGCCTTTTGTTCTTCAGCCGTCGCGTCCGCGACAGATCAGATCGTCGGGCTCCACGGCACCGGCACCTCGCGATAGCCGCTCGATGTCTTCTCGATATAGGCGACCGCCGGGAACGGATAATGGAAGCCCTGCAGCATCACCTTGTCCGTCGCGAGCATGTCATAGGTCTTGCGGCGGGTGGCTTCGGCCATATCGGGGATCTGGTCGAACATCAGGTGCCAGCCGGGATTGCGCGTGAACAGGAACGGCACGTTGGTGATGTCGGCCTGAACGAACACCGACTTGCCGCCCGACGACACGACATGCGAGGTGTGACCGGGCGTGTGACCATAGGTCGCCACCGCGTTGACGCCGGGCACCACTTCCTTGCCGGCGTCATAGGTCTTCACGCGCTTGACGACTTCGGCATTGCCGAACACGCGGCGCAGATTCTTGAACACGCCGACCATGCGGTCGCCGCTTTGCTTGTTCATCTCGGCGTCATCCATGAAATATTTGTGCTCGGCGGCCGGCACCAGGATTTCGGCGTTCGGATAGGTCAGCGAGTTGTCGGCCTTGAGCAGGCCGTTGATGTGGTCGCCGTGATAATGCGAGATGATGACGGTCGACACATCCTTGGCGTCGATGCCTGAAGCCGCGAGGTTGCGGGTGAACTGGCCTGCGGCGCCCTTGCTGTTGGCGAAATTGGCTTCGCTGGTGCCGGTATCGATCACCGTGATCTTGCCGCCGTTCTTGACGACGATCGGCGTGTACGGGATCTCCATCATGTCCTTTTGCATGAACGCGGCTTCCAGCGCCTTGTTCACGGCGTCCCGGTTCTGGTTGAGCACGAACGTATCCGGGAACTTGAAGCGGTTGATGCCGTCGGTCACAGCCGTGACCTCGATATCGCCCACCTTGTAGCGGTACCAGCCGGCAGCCTGCTGGCCGGCCGCCGAGGCCGCCTGCGCCCGCGCCGGTTGCGCGGAGAAAAGCGGCCCCATCGCGCTGGTGGCCGCAACCGTGGCAGCAGCCGTCATCAGGCCGCGGCGTGTCAATTCACTCATCGAATCCTCCCTGGAAGGGCGACCGTGCCGGAACCCCTGTCCGGTGCGGCCGCCAAGACGAACAATAGCCCACACGCGTCCCGGTTGGAACTCCATGCCGGGTCTCATGCGCGAAACACCCGCTGGCGTGGTTTATTCCCGGCGCGGGCGCGGCGGGCCATATATTTTTCGCCGGCGGCGCCCCTTGCGCGGACAGCTGGACATTTCGGCCCCGTCCCGCTTGCGACCCGCCCGGGCTGGCACACTCGGTGCCGACCGGCTCAGGTCACGCCCGGCATATTCGTGAAATAGTGATCGATATAGTTGGTCTTGAGATAGCGATAACCCAGCCGCGCGAACAGCGCCTTCAGCTCTTCGAACCGGTCCGAATAGAGTTCGACCTGCAGATAGCACTGGTTGTCGCGCAAGGTGCGCTCCATGCCGGCCAGCGCGTGGAATTCCGAACCCTCGACATCCATCTTCACCAGCACGGTCTTGCCGCAAATCCTGAACTCGTCGTCGAAGCGGATCTGCTTCACGAGATGCGTCGCGACGCCGGGCGCTTCTTCCGGCGGCTGGTCGGGATGCACGATCCAGGACTCGCCGCGGTTATGGGCCCCCGCCTCCATCAGCGTCATTTCGCCGGCCGCACTGCCGACCGCCACCTGCATGACCCGCACCGCGCCGACAAGGTTGTTCGCCTCCAGATTGGCCATCAGCCGCGCGTGATTGCCGGGATCCGGCTCGAAGGCGATGATGTCGCCGCCGAGATGATTGACCGCGAAGATCGCGCTGTAGACGCCGGCATTGGCGCCGATGTCGAGAAAATAGTCGACATGATGCGAACGGCAGACGGCGGCGAAATCCTCGAGCTGCTCGCCTTCCCACACGCCCTTGAGCGCGAGTTCGCGATCGATGAAGTCGGTCGTGTTCACGACGAAACGCGCGCCCTTCGCACGCGTCGTGTACGCGGTGACGCCGAGGGCGCGCATCGTGCTGTAATGGACCTTGCGCAAGAACTGCGGAAATGCGCCGACCGGTTCACGAAAGTTTGGCGCAGGCGTCGCGGGCACGTCAGGTGAACCATTTCCAGAGGCCGAAACCGAAATCGCCGAACTTCAGCAGCACAAAAGCCCAGACGAAAGCGGACACGAAATTGGCGATCTGGAAGTGCCAGTATTCCATTTCCACGATGCCGGCGATCAGCGGCACGGCGGCACGCAGCGGTCCGAAAAAACGGCCGATGAAAATGCCGGGCACGCCCCACTTTTCCATGAAAACATGACCGCGCGGCAGCAGATCGGGATGGCGCGACAGCGGCCAGACATGTGCGATCGGCGCCTTGAACTTGAAGCCGATCCAGTAGGACAGCCAGTCCCCGGCCGCAGCGCCGAGCGCCGCGGCAATCCAGATCGGCCAGAACGAGATACCGGAAGCGTTGATCAGCGCGCCGATCGCCACCAGCATGGCCCAGGCCGGCAGAAACAGCGAAATGAAGGCCAGCGATTCCCCGAAGGCGAGGAGAAACACGACCGGCAGCGCCCACAGGTGATTGTGGCGCACGAAGTCGATAACAAGCTGGGTGTAGTCCTGAAACATGGAAATCGACGACCTGGCGGGATCTCTGATCTAGCCCGCCGCCGCGCGCCGCGCCAGCACCCGGCGCATGAATTATGCGCTTCTCTTGAACACCCATTCATGCTTTTGCCATCTTGATTTGTCTTGCCCATGGCATAGTTGCCCGCATCCGATTCGACCCCACCATTCCTCCATCCCCGTCCTCACATCCCTGACCCTCATGGCGAAGAAGACCAAAAAGCCGTCGCGGCCCGTCAAGAATCCGGCGGCGAAAGCCGCCCCGAAAGCGGCCAAGTCCGAGAAGAAAACCGCCGATCTGTTCGACGAGACCGGATCAGGCCGCGGCAAGACCGCGCGCAGCGCGGCCAAGGCCCCCGCCCGCTCCGGCGGCGACGGCGGCTATACCGCGCATGACATCGAAGTGCTGGAGGGACTGGAGCCGGTGCGGCGCCGGCCCGGCATGTATATCGGCGGCACCGACGAGAAGGCGCTGCATCACCTGTTCGCCGAAGTGATCGACAATTCGATGGACGAGGCGCTGGCGGGACACGCGACTTTCATCGAGGTGGAGCTGGCGGCGGACGGCTATCTCAGCGTGTCGGATAACGGCCGCGGGATTCCGGTCGATCCGCATCCGAAATTCCCGAAAAAATCCGCGCTCGAAATCATCATGTGCACGCTGCATGCGGGCGGCAAGTTCGATTCCAAGGTCTACGACACCTCGGGCGGCCTGCACGGCGTCGGCGTCTCGGTGGTGAACGCGCTGTCGGAGAAACTGGAAGTCGAAGTCGCGCGCGGCCAGCAGCTCTACAAGATGACGTTCCAGCGCGGCAAACCGAAAGGCGGGCTGGAAAAGCTCGGCCGCGCGCCCAACAAGCGCGGCACCAAGGTGCGCTTCAAGCCAGATTCGCAGATTTTCGGCGCCAACGCCACCTTCGATCCGGCGCGGCTGTTTCGCATGGCGCGCGCCAAGGCCTATCTGTTCGGCGGCGTGGAAATCCGCTGGTCCTGCGACCCATCCCTGATCAAGCCGGGCAGCGACGTGCCGGCGGACGCCACGCTGCATTTCCCTGGCGGGCTCAAGGATTATCTGGCGGCGACCATCGAGGGCACGACGCTCGTTCATCCCGACATCTTCTCCGGACGGTCGGAGAAAAAAGGCGGACATGGCACGGCGGAATGGGCGGTGGCTTTTGTCGCCGACGCCGATCCCTTCACCTCCTCCTATTGCAACACCATCCCCACCCATGACGGCGGCACGCATGAAAGCGGCCTGCGCTCGGCCCTGTTCAAGGGTCTGCGCGATCACGCCGCCCGCGTCGGCCAGGAAAAGCGCGCCGCGATCGTGACCAGCGACGACGTGATGTCGGGCTGCGCGTCGATGATCTCGGTCTTCATCCGCGAGCCGGAATTCCAGGGCCAGACCAAGGATCGCCTCGCCTCGCCGGAAGCCGTGCGCGTGGTCGAACAGGCGGTGCGCGATCCGTTCGACCACTGGCTCGCCGGCAATCCGCTGCAGGCCAACAAGCTGCTCGATTTCGTGGTGGAGCGCGCCGAGGAACGGCTTCGCCGCAAGCAGGAAAAGGAGGTCTCGCGCAAGAGCGCGGTGCGCAAGCTGCGCCTGCCCGGCAAGCTCGCCGACTGCACCAACACCGCCGCGCAAGGCTCGGAAATCTTCATCGTCGAGGGCGACAGCGCCGGCGGCTCCGCCAAGCAGGCGCGCGACCGCAAGTCGCAAGCGGTCCTCCCGCTGCGCGGAAAAATCCTCAATGTCGCCTCCGCCGGCAAGGACAAGCTGGCGCAGAACCAGCAACTCGCCGATCTGATCCAGGCGCTCGGTTGCGGCTCAGGCACGCATTACAGCGACGGCGGGCTGCGCTACGACAAGGTCATCATCATGACCGACGCCGATGTCGACGGCGCGCATATCGCCTCGCTCCTGATCACGTTCTTCTACCGGCAGATGCCGCGACTGATCGAGAACGGCCATCTCTATCTCGCCGTGCCGCCGCTCTATCGCCTGAGCCACAGCGGCAAGACCTTCTATGCGCGCGACGACAAGCACAAAGAGATCCTGCTGAAGAAGGAATTCCACGCCAACGCCAAGGTCGAGGTCGGCCGCTTCAAGGGCCTCGGCGAGATGATGGCCGCCCAGCTCAAGGAAACCACCATGGACCCGGGCAAGCGAACGCTACTCAAGGTGATGCTGGCCGACAAGGACAAGACCAGGACCGCCAAGTCGGTCGATCAGCTGATGGGCACCAAGCCGGAAGCGCGCTTCGCCTTCATCCAGGAGCGCGCGGCATTCGCGTCCGAGGATCTTCTGGACGTGTAAAAAAATATGGCCGGCGTAAAAGCCGGCCATATCCGCGCATGTGCGATGCGCTGCCGTTCAGTTTCCGAACTTGAGATTGCCTTCCTTCACGACCTCCTGCCACATCTTGATTTCCGCGCTGATGTGACGCGCGAAGTCGGCCGGTTCCATGCCGGACGCGGTGGTGGCGAGCGCCGCCAGCTTGTCCTTCACGTCGGTGTTGAGCAGCACGTCGCGCACTTCCTTCGCCAGCTTGTCCACGATCGGATTCGGCGTGCCGGCGGGCAGAAACAACCCGCTCCACAAAGCGACGTCCATGCCCCTCACGCCCGCTTCCGCCATGGTCGGCACTGCCGGCAGGGCCGGCGAGCGCATGGAGCCTGTCACCGCGAGTGCGCGCAGCTTGCCGCCCTGCACCTGAGGCACCGCCGGCGGGGGATCGACAATGGTCATCGCGGCACTGCCGGAGATGATGTTCAGGATCGACTCGCCGCTGCTCTTGAAGGGAATCGCGGTGCCTTGCGCGCCGGTGCGCAACTTGAACAACTCGATCGGCAGCGTGAAGGCTGGCGAGGAAGTCGCATAATTCGCCTTCTCGGGATTGGCCTTGGTCCATGCCACGAGATCGGCCACGTTCTTGGCCGGGTGGTCGGCATTGACCACGAGGAACAGTGCGTAGTCGCCGATCATGGTGACCGGGACAAAACTCGTCAGGGTGTCGTAGCCGGTCTTGAAGATCACCGGGCCGATCGCCATCGCGCCGCTGGCGCCGACCAGCACGGTGTAGCCGTCGGCAGGCTCGCGCGCGACGAATTCCGCCGCCGTGCGCCCGCCCGCTCCCGGCTTGTTCTCGATCACCACGGTCCAGCCCAGCTTTTCCTGCAGCTTGGTCGCGATCAGACGCGCGAAAATGTCGTTGCCGCCGCCGGCCGCAAACCCGACCACCATGCGGATGGGCTTGTCCGGATAGGCGCCCTGCGCCTGCGCAGATGACAGTGCAGAAAAGGACAACGCCAGCGTCAATAATGTAAGTGCAATCCCCCGCCCCGTGCGAGCGGCCCAGCTAACAACCATGGCATTCCTCCAGCGGGCGCATTGCATGCGGACTGGAACAGCCGCCGTCGCCCTTGCGCCGCAGCATAACGGGTTGGCCGGGATAGCGGAAAGCGAAATTGTTGCGTCCTTAGGCGCAGCGTCTGACCCGTCAATCGATCGGCAAGCCGGTGTAATTCTCGGCGAGCGCGGTCGCCGCCGCCGTCGACGTTGCGACGTAATCCAGTTCGGCCAGTTGCCGGCGGTGGTCGAACGGCAATTCGTCCGGGAAGCGGTGGAAAATCTGCGTCATCCACCAGGAGAAGCGCTGGGCTTTCCACACGCGCTTCAGACAGGTGTCCGAATAGCCGTCGAGCCTTGCGGTCTGACCGGTCTTGTAGAATTCGGTGAGCGCGCGCGACAGCACGCGCACATCGGCGAGCGCCAGATTCATGCCCTTGGCGCCGGTGGGCGGAACGATGTGGGCAGAATCCCCGGCCAGGAACAGCCGGCCATGCTGCATCGGTTCGCAGACGAACGACCGCATGGGGGTGACGCCCTTCTGCAGCATCTTGCCCTCCTGCAATTTGCAGGTGCCGCCGAGCCGGATGTGCAGTTCTTCCCAGATGCGGTCATCGGGCCAGTTCTTGATGTCCTCGTCGTAGTCGACCTGGATATAGAGCCGCGCCAGTGTCGGCGAGCGCATGGTGTAAAGCGCGAAGCCGCGGTCGTGATACGAATAGATGAGTTCGTCCTTGGGCGGCGGCGATTCCGACAGGATGCCGAGCCAGCCGAACGGATATTCGCGATCATAGAAGGTCAGCAGGCCGTCCGGGAAACCCGGCCGGCAGATGCCGTGAAAGCCGTCGCAGCCGCCGATGAAGTCGCAGACGATCTCCTGTTCCTTGCCGTCTTGGCGAAACATGATCTTCGGCGTCTTGCCGTCGACATCGTGCACCGAGACATTGTCGACCTCGAACAGGATCTGCCCACCATCGGCGAGGCGGCGATCCACCAGATCCTTCACCACTTCCTGCTGGCCATAGATGGTGATGCCCTTGCCGACCAGCTTGCGGAAATTCAGGTGATGCAGCTCGCCGTTGAAGCAGAGATAGTTGCCGTCATGGAACATGGCTTCGCTGTTCATGCGCTCGCCGACGCCGGTTTCCACCAGCATGTCGGTCGCCCATTGCTCGATCAGGCCGGCACGGATGCGCTGCTCGATATAGTCGCGGCTGCGGTTTTCGATGATGATGGAGTCGATGCCGGCCAGATGCAGAAGATGCGACAGCATCAGCCCGGCCGGGCCCGCCCCGATGATTCCCACCTGCGTGCGCATGATTCTCCCTTGGTCCCACCATCATTTTTCTTACCCCCTACAGGGACCCGCCGGGTCAGAAAAGGGATGATTGCCGGAACGGATGGGATTTTTTCGGCCCCCAGAGCCTAGACTGCTTCATCGCGCCTTCAAGAATCTGGTGATGCCCTATGTCGATCAGCGGCGCTGGCGCAGGGGGCGCGCAAATGCCCGGCTTGGATTCAGCAAGACGGAGCCGGCGGCGGTCGCTCCGGCCGCAGCGCCGGGCAAACCCTAGCCGCGCGGGAACGGCGGCGCCTAATTGCGCCGCGCGCCGTCGGCGCGAAAGGTTTTGGTTTCCGACACCGTGCCGTCACGATAGGTCAGTTCCACCGACATGAATTTGGTGGCCTGCGGCAGCTTCATGTAGGTCGTGGCATTGTGCGGGATCGCGGATGGATCGCGCAGGTCGCAAGGCGGCAGCGTGAGCTTGCGGTCCGGCACGGTGGAGTCGAAACCGACCTTCACCTCGCGGATGGCGCAGCGATACGACGCCAGATGCGACCAATAGACCATCAGGCCGTTATATTCGCGGAACGACAGCCAGCTGCCGCTGGTCATTTCCAGAATCTGGCGCTGGCTCTTCTCCAGCGCTTCCGTCGGGCTGAACTTCACCGGAAACGCCTCGCCCCAGTTGCCGCGCAGATCGGCGGAGCGGACATAGATGGTGCCTTCCGGCGTATCGGCATCGAGCTGCAGCGACGGATTGGGCATGCGCTTGCGAGTGCGCGGATCGAGGGTGTCGAGGAAGCCGGTCTCCTTGAAATTGCCCTGCTCGCCCAGGCGCCAGGAAATCGCGGTGACCGGATCGGCGAAGGAGAGCGTCACCGACCAGCCGCCATTGTGGCGCATGAAATTGGCGATCGGCGCATTGAGCTGATCGTCCGGCGCGGTGATGCGCGCGCGCGGGCCGAGCGGCTGCGCGGGCAAGGCCGCGATTTGCGGCAACACCTCGATCTGGCGCTTGGTGTCGAGAGTGCCATTCAGAACCACGTCGCCGACGATCTGATCGTAATAGGCCGGGGTCTGGTCGTGACGCCATTTGGCGGCGAGCACCTTCACGTCCGATTGCGTGCGCTTGGCGATCTGCACCAGCGTCAGGCCGGGCGTCTGCAATTCCTTCACGAAGTGACGGGTGAAAACCGAGTTGGGATCCTTGTCGTCTTCCGAATAGCGATCGAGCGCAGCCTGCTTGGCGCCGGCGGAGAAGATCACGAACACGCCCTCGTTCGGCGTCATCGGCGCGAGACCGGCGGAGCCGCGCACCGAGCGCTTGCCCGGGCGTTCGAACGGATTGTTGCGGCAGGCATCGAGCACCAGAATCGAGGTGCGCACGCCGCGCGACTGCAGACGCTCGATCACGCGCTGGGCGGCGAATGAGGCGTCGCGCACCAGTTCTTCCTGACCTTCGGTCGCTTCCGGCACATCGACCGGCAGCAGATAATTGTCGCCCTGGATCTCGAATCCGTGGCCGGCGAAGAAGAAGAACGCGGTGTCGCCCGGCGCCAGCGCGCGGTCGAACGCGAGCAAGGTCTCGCTCATGCCGCGGCGGGTCTGGTTCTGCGCCTCGATCACCTGGAAGCCGAGCCCCTTCAGGGTCTCGCCCATCTTGCGGGCGTCGTTGCCGGCTTTCTTCAGTGCGGGAATGTTCTTGTAGTCGTCGTTGCCGATGACCAGCGCGACTTTCTTCTGGGCAAAAGCCGGCGTCGGGCCGAAGGCCATCGCCATCCCCGCCACCAGAGCGGCCACCAGAAGCGCCAGCTGTCGCATCGCCATCCCCTTCAAAATCCCCGGAATCCAGTACCCTGCCGGGTCCGTGCCAGATCCGCCGCACCGAGATAGTCGCATGAGCCGGGGGACGGGTTCAAAGGGGGTGTCGCAGTTGTGAAGATCGGCGGCGGCCCGACGCCGTGCGCGGGTCACGCCTGCGTCTTGCGCGACCGCAGCTTCCAGAACGCGATCAGCAGGATGGCCGCGACGGCGGTGCCGATGGTGGTCGCGGACGACAGCACGCCGCTGCGCGCGGCAAAGCCCATGACGCAGATCGCCAGCACCAAGGCAGTGACGGTCAGGGCTGCGTGCCAGCGCAAGCCCGCCAGCAAAGCCAGGCACAGCACCAGCAGAAACAGGCCCGGAACCGTGAACAGTTCCAGGGTCGCCGGATCAGGAACGCGGACATACTCAACAAACGACATGCCCCGCATTTCTAGGGCGCGAGCGTTAGTGTGAAATTAACGGCCAGGGATCTCTTGCCCCTGCCCGCAACCGCATGAAAAAGCGGGGGCTTTCGCCCCCGCCGGTTTCCGGTCCGCGGTCCGGATTGCGCCTATTTGGCGCGCGTGGCCTGGAACCTGTTCTCGCCGCTGCCCGTCCTGGCGACGCCTTCCATCGCCTCGCCCGTCACCTTCCCGGAATATTGCGTGTCGCCGACCTTGAAGGTGATCTGGTCGCCGTCGAGCTTGCCCTCGCTGATCGCGGCGGCGTTGCTGCCGCTCTTCAGCGAACCCGAGACCACCTGGTATTTCTGTTCCAGCACCAGATCGCCATGCGGCAATTTCCAGGTGCCACCGACATCCGCCGGAACGATCCAGAGATACGCCGTGCAATAGGAGCGGCAATCCTCGTTCACACTCTCGGTCTGGTCGGCGCTCCAGTCGCCCATGCTGAAGGAGTTGGTCACGACGCGCGTGCCCGGCTTCATCTTCAGGATGGTCGGGCGCAGCCGCACATTCAGTTCCGGCAACAGGAACATGGTGATCACGGTCGCCTTGGAGAAATCGCTCTCGAAGATGTCGGCCTTGGCAAACGTCGCCTTCGCGCTGACGCCCTCCTTCTCGGCGTTACGCTTCGACAATTCCACCATGTCGGGATTGAATTCGATTCCATACGCAGTCGTGCCACGCTTGGCAGCCGTAATGACGGTGCGGCCGTCGCCGGAGCCGAGATCGTACAGAATATCGGACGGCGTCAGCTTGGCCATGTCGAGCATCTTGTTGACCAGCGATTGCGCGGTCGGAACCCAGACCACGTCCTTGCCTTCCTGGCCGACCGACGGCTCATAAGTGCCGGACTTCTTCTCGGCCTGCGCGGTTGCGCCGTTGGCCATCGCCTGCGGCACCGGCGCGAGATTCAACGCCAGCACCGCGGCCAGACAGGACAACGCCACCGAACCGGTCAACACTTTCAACGCCTTCATACAATCCTCCACTGAAAATTCTGCTCGCTTGCATATTCAGCGCGCACTAGCCGCGCGTCGCCTGGAACCTGGTTTCCTTGTCGCCGGTCTTCGCCACGCCCTCGATGACGTTGCCATTCACCTTGCCGGTATATTGCGTGTCGCCGGCGGCGAAGCTGATCTGGTCGCCGGTCATCTTGCCGTTGATCACGATCGCCGACACGTTGCCGTTCTTGAGCGTGCCGGACAGCATCTGAAAACTCTGCTTGAGCGCGAGTTCGCCCTCGCCGACCTTCCAGCTGCCATCCACTTTCGCCGGCACCACCCAGAAATGCGCGCGGCAATGCGTCGTGCAGTTTTCGGTCACCTGGAAGGTCTCCTCCGGAGTCCACTCGCCCATGTCGAAGGAGTTCGACACCACGCGGGTGCCGGGCTTCATGTCGAGAATTTTCGGCCGCAGCTTGAGATTGATGGTCGAGAGCAGAAACATGGTGATCACGGTGGCCTTGGAGAAATCACTCTCGAAGATGTCGGCCTTGGCAAAGGTCGCCTTCGCGCTGACGCCTTCCTTTTCGGCATTGCGCTTCGACAGTTCCACCATGTCCGGGTTGTATTCGATGCCGTGCGCGGTGGCGCCGCGCTTGGCCGCCGTGATCACGGTGCGGCCGTCGCCGGAGCCGAGATCGATGACGTAATCGGCCGCGGTGACCTTGGCCATGTCCAGCATCTTGTCGACCAGCGCCTGCGCGGTGGGAACCCAGATCACGTCCTTGCCAGCCTGCCCCACTTCCGGGGTGAAGTCCCTGGACGCAGACTGCGCCAGCGCGCCCACCACGCTGGTCTGGACGGCAAAGGCGGCGGCAAGGCAGGAGACCGCAAACGCGCGGGGCAGAGACGGCTTCATCGGGGGATCCTCCAACAGACTGCCGGCAGACTGAACGACCGCCGAACGGGAGTAAACACCGCCGAATGCGGCCTATTTCAAGGCCGTAAAGGCGTTCTCTAGGTCGCCGATCAGGTCCTCGACGTCCTCGATCCCGACCGACAGCCGCACCAGCCCGTCCGTGATGCCCAGCTCCGCCCGCACCTCAGGGGGGACCGAACCATGGGTCATGATGCCGGGATGCTCGATCAGGCTTTCCACCGCGCCCAGGCTTTCCGCCAGCGCGAACACCTCGCAGCGCTCCAGGAAGGCGCGCGCGCCGTCGAGGCCGGTCTTGAGGTCCACCGAGATCATGCCGCCGAACGCGCGCATCTGGGTCTTGGCCAGCGCATGCTGGGGATGGCTCCTGAGGCCGGGATAGATGACCTTGCTCACCCTGGGATGCTGTTCCAGCCATTCGGCAATCTTCAGGGCCGAGGCGCATTGCCGCTCCATGCGCAGGGCCAGCGTCTTGATCCCGCGCAGTGCGAGGAAGGAATCGAACGGCCCCTGGATGGCGCCGACGGCGTTCTGCAGAAAGCCGAGTTTCTCGCGCAGGTCCTTGTTGTCGCCCACCACCGCGATCCCGCCGACCATGTCGGAATGGCCGTTGAGATATTTGGTGGTGGAATGCACCACGATGTCGAAACCGAATTCCAGCGGGCGCTGCAGATACGGACTGCCGAAGGTGTTGTCCGCGACGGTGATGATGTTGCGCTTTTTCGCCAGCGCAGCGATTGCGCGCAGGTCCGCGAGCTTGAGCAGCGGATTGGTCGGCGTCTCCACCCAGATCATCCTGGTGTCGGGGCGGATCGCCTTCTCGATCGCCGAAAGATCGCTCAGATCGACGAAGCTTGTCTCCAGGCCGGCCGAACGGTGGCGCACGTGGGTGAAGAGCCGGCGCGTGCCGCCATAGATATCGTCGGTCGCAACCACGTGCGCGCCCTGATCGAGGCATTCGAGAATGGTCGAGATCGCCGCCAGTCCCGATGCGAAGGCAAGACCGGCGCTGCCGCTTTCCAGATCTGCGACGCAGCGTTCGAACGCCATCCGGGTCGGATTCTGCGAGCGCGCATATTCGTAGCCTTTGTGCACGCCGGGGCTTTGCTGCACGTAGGTCGATGTCGCATAGATCGGCGTGATGACCGCACCGGTCGTGGGATCAGGCTCCTGCCCGGCGTGAATGCAGCGGGTGAAAAAACCGGGCCGGTTGGGTTTGGTCATGGCATCACCTTTTTATCCCTCAGCGACATCGGAAGAGAAAAAACGCATCATTGCATCGCGGTCCGGAAATGATTGATCAGGTCGATGCGGGTGACCAGACCGAGAAAACGATCGTCCTCCATCACGATGGCAACGAAATCCTTCCTGAACAGCGGCACCAGATCGCGGATCGGCGCATCGGCGGAGATCGTCTCCAGCCGCGTCACCATCACGTCGCTGACCGGACGGCTGAAGGCCCTGCTTTCGCCGAGCGTCAGCAGCGCAGCCAGCAGATCGCTTTCATCGACCAGGCCGACAATCCGGTCGCCGTCCATCACCGGCATCTGCGAGACATCGGCCGCGCGCATGCGCGCGAACACCGTGCGCAGGTTGTCCTGCGGGCGCACTTCGACCGCACCGCCTTTGTCGCGCGGCGCCACCACCAGATCGCGTACCTTGCCGGATTTCTCGACACCGAGAAAACCTTCCTGCGCCAGATAGGCGTCGTTGAACACCTTGGAGAGATATTTGGCGCCGGAATCGCAGATGAAACTGACCACACGCTTCGGCGTGCTTTGCGCGCGGCAATAGCGCAAAGCCGCCGCCAGCAGCGTGCCGGACGACGAGCCGCCGAACACGCCCTCCACGCGCAGCAGGTCGCGCGCGGCCACGAAGCTTTCCGGGTCGGGAATCGAATAGGCCTCTTTCACCAGCGACAGATCGCAGTTCGGCGGGACAAAATCCTCGCCGATCCCCTCCACCGCCCAGCTGCCCGCCTCCGTCATCTGCCCGGTCTTGACCAGCGGCGCCAGCACCGAGCCGACGGGATCGGCCAGGATCATTTTCGTTTTCGGCGACGCAGCCTTCATGAAACGCCCGACGCCGGTCAGCGTCCCGCCGGAGCCGACGCCGACCACAACGGCGTCGATGTCGTTGTTCATCTGCCTGAGCAATTCCGGCGCGGTTGCGGTTTCATGCGCGTGCGGATTGGCAGGGTTCTCGAACTGGTTGATGTAGATCGCGCCCTTCGCCCGCTGCGTGATGTCGGCGGCGAGATCCTGGTAATAATCGGGATGGCCCTTGCCGACATCCGAGCGCGTGAGAATGACCTCGGCGCCCATGGCGCGCGCATGCAGAATCTTCTCGCGCGACATCTTGTCGGGCACCACCAGCACGGTGCGATAACCCTTTTGCGCCCCGACGAAGGCAAGCCCGAGCCCGGTATTGCCGGCGGTCGCTTCCACGATCATGCCGCCCGGCTTCAGGCGGCCGTCGGCCTCCGCCGCCTCGATCATGGCGCGCGCCGGCCGGTCCTTGATCGAGCCTGACGGATTTTGACTCTCGAGCTTGAGAAACAGCTGGCACGGCCCGGTATCGAGGCGCGTCACCGCGACCAGCGGGGTTTCGCCGATCAGATCGAGAATGGATGTCATTGAACGGATTCTAACCTTGCAACCAGTTCACAAGCGCCTTGGTCACGGCCTCCGGCCGCTCGAGCGTGGACAGATGCCCGCTGTCGGGGACGACCACAAGGCGGCTACCCGGAATAAGAACATTCATTTCGCCGGACAGCTCCGGCGGAGTAAGTTGATCTCCATCTCCCACCAAAATGAGTGTGGGACAGCCGATCTGCGGAAGAGCGGGCCGCGAATCCGGGCGACCGGCAATCGCACGCTGCTGACGCACGAATGCATCCGCGCCAGTGTCTTCCGCCATCCGCATTACGACCTGCTTCAGTCCCTCGTCGTGCTGGCGGTTCTTGTGAACCAGCATCGGCCATTGCAGCGCGGGGATTTCCGCGAACCGCCCGGCGAGCGCGATGTCGATCTGGCGCTGGCGGTTCTCCGATTGCTGGGGGGTATCGGCGCGCGGGCCGGTATCCAGCAGCGCCAGCTTCGCCACCCGCTGCGCCGCCGCCCGCATGATCGCCATGGCGACATAGCCGCCCATCGACAACCCGATCAGGGCAAACCGGGGCGGGGCGTCGGCGAGGATCCGGGCGGCAATCGCCGCCATGCCGTCGTCGTGGCGGTGATCGGCGACCGTGACCGGGCCGAACGACCACAGGGCGGGCAACTGGGCGGCATAGAGCCTGGGCGAGCAATTCAGGCCGGGGATCAGGATGATCGGAAGTGTCTCGGTCATGTCTCCTCCAACGCTCGAAAGCCCCGTCCGGAGCCGAAAAGTTAAGCTATTTATTTAACTTAGTGCACCGCCGAAGGATTGACTTTCGCCCCTCCGGCCCTATCTTCCGGGCACAGGAGCGACCGACAGGATTCGGTCGCCGCCCCCTTTCCGCGCATCGCAGTCGTCGTTCCTTCATCCGGCGCGGCTATATCACCGGGCGGCACCGCTTAGAGGTTCTATGTCCTTCTCTCAACTCGGCTTGTCCGACAAGGTTTTGTCCGCCGTCCAGGCGGCTGGTTATACGACACCCACCCCCATTCAAAGCGAAGCCATTCCGCACGTTCTCGCCCGGCGCGACGTGCTGGGCATTGCGCAGACCGGCACCGGCAAAACGGCGGCTTTCACGCTGCCGATGATCACCATGCTGGAAAACGGCCGCGCCCGCGCGCGCATGCCGCGCACACTGATCCTTGAGCCGACGCGCGAACTCGCCGCGCAGGTGCAGGAAAATTTCGACAAATACGGCATCGGCCAGAAGCTCAACGTGGCGCTGATCATCGGCGGCGTCTCCTTCGACGAGCAGGATGCCAAGCTGACGCGCGGCGTCGACGTTCTGATCGCAACACCCGGCCGTCTGCTCGATCATTTCGAACGCGGACGCCTTCTGCTCACCGGCGTGGAATTGCTGGTGATCGACGAAGCCGACCGCATGCTCGACATGGGTTTCATTCCCGACATCGAGCGCATCTGCAAACTGGTGCCGTTCACCCGGCAGACGCTGTTCTTCACGGCTACCATGCCGCCGGAAATCCAGCGCATCACCGAGCAATTCCTGCATAATCCGGTGAAAGTGGAAGTGTCGAAGCCGGCCACCGCCGCCATCACCATCACCCAGAAGCTGGTCAGGACCGGGCGCGAAGCTTTCGAAAAACGCGAGACCCTCCGCCGCCTGATCAAGTCGCAAGACCCGTTCAAGAACGCCATCATCTTCTGCAACCGCAAGCGCGAGGTCGGCGAGCTGCACCGCTCGCTGGTCAAGCACGGCTTCAATGCCGTGTGCCTGCACGGCGACATGGAACAGTCCGCGCGCACCGCGGCCCTCGACAAGTTCCGTCAGGGCGAAGCCAAGCTCCTGGTCGCGTCCGACGTCGCCGCACGCGGTCTCGACATTCCCGATGTCAGTCACGTCTTCAATTTCGACGTCCCCCATCACGCCGACGATTACGTTCACCGCATCGGCCGCACCGGCCGCGCGGGGAAATCCGGCGTCGCGATCTCGATCGTTGCGCCGTCCGACACAAAATCGCTCGCCGCGATCGAAAAGCTGATCGGCCAGAGCATCGTCTGGGACGGCGACCTGCCGGCTCCTGCAAGCGATGGCGAGGAACGGCGCGAGCCGCGCCGGCGCAAGCCGCAGGCATCCCGCAACCGCAATGAACCGCGGGAGCGGAGCCAGGCCAAGCCGGCACCGGAAACCAAGCCCGCCCCGGTCGCCCGCCTCAGCGACGTCCGGCGCAAATCGGAGCCCAAACCGGCACCGGAGCAGGACGCCGATACCTCACACCTGCCCGCCTTCCTGTTCAGGCCGACTCGCATCAAGGCCTGATTTTCCAAAGCCCCGCTTTCATATTTTGCAATGAACCAAACGGTTAATTGTACTGCTTTTTCTTGACGTTAGCATTGAGTCTGCAATCCCATTTACTCCCCCTTCATTCCTGTGAAATACCGTCGACCAGCAATTGAGATGAGGCTGCCACGCGGAGCCACCCGGGGCGGCCGTTTTGGTTTGCTGTATGCACGGGGGGCTGGATGACCGCTCAAAGCGACGATCACGAACGCACGATGGCGTTCGCCGAAATCGCTTTGGGGCAGATCAAGGCCCTGCGCCAGCCCGCCTCGCCCCGCAACTACGAAGTCTGGTATAATTACGCGACCGGCTACAATCCGTCGCTCAATGAAATGGTCAACGAGACGCTGGCGCGCAGCGGCACGCTCTCGGAAGCCGACATCGAACAGGTCTACGAGACCTATCTCTCTCCCACCCGCCTGAGCGAGCGCATCGACAAGGTCGGCGCGCGCGTGATGGACGAGATCGATCAGGTCATGTCGATGGTGGATACCGCCGTCGGCAATGCCTCATCCTATTCGCAGAGCCTCGCCGGCGTCGGCAAGCAGCTCGGCACCGCCGACCGGGACGGCCTGCGCGCCATCGTCGAAAGCCTGGTCCAGACCGCGAAGGAGATGGAGGCCGCCAACAGCACCCTCGAAGCCCGGCTGACGGCGTCGAAGGAAGAAATCAACCAGCTGCAGGAAAATCTCGAAGTCGTCCGCACCGAGAGCCTGACCGATCCGCTGACCTCGCTGTCCAACCGGAAATTCTTCGATCAGGCACTGGCCAAATGCATCGCCGAAGCGGCGGCGCAGAACCAGACCTTGTCGTTGTTGATGACCGACATCGATCATTTCAAGACTTTCAACGACACCTTCGGCCATCTGACCGGCGATCAGGTGTTGCGTCTGGTCGCGCTGTCGGTGAAGCAGAACGTCAAGGGTCAGGATATCGCCGCGCGCTACGGCGGCGAGGAATTCGCCGTCATCCTGCCAAACACCATGCTGCGCGCGAGCATCACCGTCGCCGACCACATCCGTCGCGCGGTCATGAGCAAAGAACTGATGAAACGCTCGACCGGCGAACATCTCGGCCGCGTCACGATCTCGATCGGAGTCGCGGCCTTGCGGCCAGGCGATACAATACAATCGCTGATCGGTCGCGCCGATGCCTGCCTCTATGCCGCCAAGCGCAATGGCCGCAACCGGGTGATCTGCGAGAGCGATCCCGAAGTCGCAGCCACGGCGACGCAGGTGGCGTAAAACCGGCTGCTGCACTCAGAAGGTCCAGGTCAGGAACAGATAGCCGACCAGCGCCTGCCCGCTCGCGCCGGACAAAAGTCCAAAGGTCCCATTGGGCTGCAACTTGGCGTCCAGCAAGCCCAGTTCGCCGCCAATTTCCAGATTGTCCTTCGGCTTCCAGATCAGGTTTGCGGCATAGCGCGTGGTTTCGATCTTCGGCGCCAGGAAGGGAAGCGTGATATCGAGCGACAGCCGGCTCGCCATCACATTCGCCTCCCAGTGCTCCGAGAAGACGTGATGATAGGAGCCCACCACGCTCCAGCCCCGCGAATCGGCGGATGGCGGGGCCAGATTGATCAGCGACGAGAGATCCGCCGACGTGCCGAGATAAGGCGAGGCGTTCACCGCATAGGTTGCCTGCATGGTGAATTCGCTGCCGTCGGAGATTTTCGGCAATGACTGCGTCAAACCCAAACTCGCCGCCCAGCCCAGCGCCGTGGAGCCGGTCGCTCTCCCCAGCCGCGCCAGCACGGGGTGGGCGCCCGACTGCTTCAGTTCATGCATCATGCCGGACCCATGCAGAGTCAGATCGTCGCTCTCATACCGCAGGCGCGCGGCTAGGACGGGATCATCCGGATACATCGGCGCGAACGTGCCGGCATCGGCCTGCGTCGTCGCCACGCCGGTTTCCAGCGACACCGCCAGTTTCCACTTGTCGGACAGCTTATGTTCATAGGAGAACAGGCCCACGGTGCGGTCCGGCGCCGTCGCCGAAAACTGGAAGTCGCCGCTCCAGAAATCCATCAGGCTGTCGGTATAGCCGACGCTCAGCCCGACCCAGGAGAGAATGCCTTCCGTCAGGGTGAAGGCGCCATTGCCGGAATCGCCGGAGGTTTTTTCGTATTCGACCTCGATCCCGGTGGTGAGATCGCCAAACGCAGTCTTGCGCGTGGTGTCGACGCGAAAACTGAAATCGCCCGTGTTCAGGTAACTCGACGGTCCCGAGACGACGCCCTGCCGGGTATTCAACGCCGGGATGCGGCTGCCCCGGCTGTCCATCAGCTTCTGGTAGATCAGCGATACCGTGCCGGACAGTTCGACACAGGTGCCCCCGACTGCGAACTGCTTCCAGGGTAGCCTGGGTTTCGAGTCGTCATCATCGTCGGACTCGCAGACGGCGGCGGTGGACGCAGGCTTCGGAGCCTGCGCCTGCGCCACCGTGGACCGGCACAAGCCGGCAATCACGGCGACCATAGCGCACAGAAAGACAGCCCGGCACAATCCGGTATGTATGAGCCACATACGCCCTTACCCCCGCGCCTATAGGGCCGAGGCATCGGTTTGTCGTCAAGCGTTTCAGGGGAGCGAAGATCCTACGGCGGACAGTTTTTGGATGGCGCCGTGCGTCAGCGGGGGGCGTGCTGGCCTGTCCTGCCGCGCGACCCGCCCTTTACGGGTCGTGCCGCCCCACGCTGCGCGGCGGCCAGCGCCGCGCGCGCCCACGCCGCCAATTCCTCCGGATCGTCATAAAGCCGCTCTGGCATCCGGCGATACGACATCACCACGCGCTTGCCATTCTTCGCGATATAGGTGAACGGCGGCAAATGCTCGCGCTCGAAATCGGAGGAATTTCTTTCGCCGGCCTTGAGATAGATCGTATCGTCGGCCACCAGCGCGAACATGACGCCGTCGGCATAGATGCCCGCACCGCCGAACATGCGGCGCACGGAGACCGTTCCGAACGCTGAAAAGATGTCGCGGATGCGATCCGGATCCACGGATCGCGGCGCCCTAGTGCGCGCCGGCCTGATCGCCGCCGGCCGGTGTCAGTTGCACCGACTCGCCGCAGCCGCAGGCCGAGGTCTGGTTGGGATTGTTGAACACAAACTGCGCCGACATCTTGTCGGTCTTGTAGTCCATCTCGGTGCCGAGCAGGAACAGTACGGCCTTGGGATCGATCAGCAGGCGGATGCCCTTGTCCTCGATCACCTCGTCGGCCGGGCTGGCACTTTCGGCATATTCCATGGTGTAGGCCATGCCGGCACAGCCGCCATTCTTCACACCGACGCGCACGCCGGCGAAAGGCTTGTCGGCCTTGGCCATGATTTCCTTGATCCGCTCAGCCGCGGCGTCGGTCAGCCGCATCACCTGGGGTCGGGGCCGGGCAGTTGCCATGTCAGCTCTCCAGTTTCGAAACGTAACAGACTGAAGTTACGAAACGATTTCCCATCAAATGTGGGGTCTGCCGCGCCAAAACGCAACTCACCACATATTGAGCACAACGCGCGCTTCGTCCGACATCCGGCTCTGATCCCAGGGCGGGTCCCAGACCACCTGCACCTTGACGGGACCGACACCGGCGACGCTGGCCACCGCGTTTTCCACCATCAGCGGCAATTCGGCCGCCGCCGGACAATTCGGCGTGGTCAATGTCATGTCGACATCGACGGCGCGGTCGTCCTTGATGTCGACCTTGTAGATCAGGCCGAGCTCGTAGATGTCGGCCGGGATTTCCGGGTCATAGACGGTCTTCAGCGCGGCGACGATGTCGTCGGTCATGCGCGCGATCTCTTCCTTCGGTAGGGTGGAGCCGCCCGTCGATTCGGTTTTGGCATCGGCCGCGGTGGGATTGTCGGTCATGCGAAGAAATCCTGTGCCTTGATGAGGGCGCGCGCCAGAACGTCGACCTCTTCCTTGGTGTTGTAGAGCGCGAACGACGCGCGGCAGGTGGCGGTGACGCCGAAGCGGTTCAGCAGCGGCATCACGCAATGCGTGCCGGCCCGCACCGCGACCCCGGAGCGGTCGATGATGGTCGCGACGTCATGCGGATGCGCGCCCTTCAGTTCGAACGAGACGATGGCGCCCTTCTCTTTCGCCGTGCCGATGATCTTGAGAGAATTGATCTCGCGCAGGCGGTCATGCGCATAACGCACCAGCGCATCCTCATGCGTGCGGATCCGGCTCTTGCCGATGGAATTGACATAGTCGATGGCGGCACCGAGACCGATGGCCTGCACGATCGGCGGCGTGCCGGCTTCGAATCTGTGCGGCGGCTCGCCATAGGTGACGCGATCCTCGAATACCTCGCGGATCATCTCGCCGCCGCCATTGAACGGCGGCATCGCCTTCAGCAGCTCTTCCCTGCCCCAGAGCACACCGATGCCGGTCGGGCCGTAGAGCTTGTGTCCGGTGAAGACGTAAAAATCGCAGCCGATGTCCTGCACGTCCACGTCCAGGTGCACGGCCGCCTGGCTGCCGTCGACCAGCACCGGAATCCCGCGGGCCTGCGCGATCTTCACCACCTGTTTCACCGGAACGATGGTGCCGAGCGCGTTCGACATCTGGGTGATCGCGACCATCCTGGTGCGCGGTCCAAGCAGCTTCTCGAATTCCTCGATCAGGAAATTGCCGTCCTCGTCGACCGGCGCCCATTTGATGACCGCGCCCTGCCGCTCACGCAGGAAATGCCACGGCACGATGTTGGAATGGTGCTCCATGATCGAGAGCACGATTTCGTCGCCATCCCTGATGCGCTCGCGCCCGAAAGTCTGCGCCACCAGGTTGATCGCCTCGGTGGCGTTGCGCGTGAAGATCACGTCCTCCTTGCGCGGCGCGTTCAGAAAGGTCGCCACCGTTTCGCGCGCGCCCTCATAGGCCTCGGTCGCGGCGTTGGCGAGATAATGCAGGCCGCGATGCACGTTGGCATATTCGTGAGTATAGGCGCGCTGAATACGCTCGAGCACCGCTTTCGGCTTCTGCGCCGAGGCCGCGTTGTCGAGATAGACCAGCGGCTTGCCATAGACCTGCAGCGCCAGCGCCGGGAAATCCTCCCGGATGCGGGCGACGTCGTAGGCGTCTATGGTCACGGGCTTGTTCATTCGATTTCCGCTAGCCGCGCGCGGCCAGCCAGGCCGCCACGTTTTCCATCAGCACTTCGCGCAACCCGGCATGTTCGATGCCCTCCACCGCGTCGCCGACAAAGGCCTGGATCAACAGAGATTCGGCCTCCTTTGGCGGAATGCCGCGCGCCCGCAGGTAGAACAGCAGATCCTCATTGAGCGCGCCGGCCGTGGCGCCATGGCCGCAGACCACGTCATCGGCGAAAATCTCCAGCTCCGGCTTGGCGTCGGCTTCGGCGGTTTCCGACAGCAGCAGGGCGTTGGTCATCATCTTTGCGTCGGTCTTCTGTGCGTCGGGGCGTACGATGATCTTGCCCTGGAAGACGCCGCGGCTCTCGCCGTCGAGCACGCTCTTGAACAATTCGCGGCTCTGGCAGCGACCGACGGCGTGATCGGCGACCAGCGTGGTATCGGCGTGTTGACGACCCTTCAGAAGGCTCGCACCGCTGATGCGCGCCAGCGTTTCCTCGCCGTCGAGGCGCAGGAAGATCTGGTTGCGCACCGCGGCGCCACCGGCTGTAAAGGTAAAATCATTGAACCGGGCGCGAGCGCCGACCGCCGCCATCAGACTGGATATGTGCAGCGCATCCCCGCCCTCGCCGATCAGTTTGACGTGATCGACATGGGCTTCGTCGCCCACCACCAGTTCCAGCGCCGAATTGACCTGGTAGTCCACGCCTGTGGGGCCCTCGTAGCTTTCGACCAGCATGGCGCGTGAACCGCGTTCGGCAACCACGAGCGAGCGCGCGAACATAGATACCGGCCTGTCGCCCGTCGTGACGAACACCAGATGAAGCGGATGCTCGACCACGATGCCGGCCGCGATCCGGATCACGGCGCCATCGCCCATGAAGGCGGTGTTGAGCGCTACCGCAACGTCGTCGGTCTCGATCACCTTGCCGAGATGCGCGGATACAAGAGGGTCGCCCTGCGCCAGAGCTTCAGCCATCGGGCGGATGCTGAGCCCCTGCTCCAGCTCTGCGAGATCGGACAATTGCGGCACGAAAACACCGTCGACGAAAACCAAGCGGCGGCGGTCCATGTCGCCGGCGAGGTTGCCGGCCTGCCTAGCCTGCGCCCTGGCCTTCGCGTCAGGCGGCTGCGCCAGCGGTTTGGCGTCGCGCATCAGCGCGCGCAGATCGGTGTATTTCCATTCCTCCACCCGCCGGTGCGGAAGGCCGCGCGCTTCGAAAGTCGCGAATGCCTTCTCCCGCATAGCCGCAACCGCGGCCGCGCCGGGCAGCTTCGCCTTCACGCTGGAAAACGCGTCGGCGAGCCCCTGTTCGGCCGCGGTCTTGATCTGACGGATCTCGGCGTTCATCACGCCGCCTCGCCTGCATATTGCGCGTAGCCGCTGGCTTCCAGTTCGAGCGCCAGTTCCTTGCCGCCGGTTTTCACGATGCGGCCCCGGGACAGCACATGCACCACATCCGGCACGATGTAATCGAGCAGCCGCTGGTAATGCGTGATCACCACAAAGCCGCGCTCGGGCGAGCGCAGCCGGTTGACGCCGTCGGCCACGACCTTGAGCGCATCGATGTCGAGGCCGGAATCGGTCTCGTCGAGCACGGCAAGTCTCGGCTCAAGCATCGCCATCTGCAGGATTTCGGCGCGCTTCTTCTCGCCGCCGGAAAACCCGACATTGACCGCGCGCTTGAGCATGTCCGGGTTGATCTCGAGCTTGGCGGCGGACTCGCGCACCCGCTTGATGAAATCGGGCGTCGACAATTCCGCCTCGCCGCGCGCCTTGCGCTGCGCATTGAGCGCGGTGCGCAGGAACGTCATGGTGGCAACGCCGGGAATCTCGATCGGATACTGGAAGGCAAGGAAGATGCCCTTGGCGGCGCGCTCGTCCGGCTCCATCTCGAGCACGTTCTCGCCGTTGAACAGGATCTCGCCTTCGGTCACGTCATAGTCGTCCTTGCCGGCCAGCACATAGGCGAGCGTGGACTTGCCGGACCCGTTCGGGCCCATGATGGCGTGCACCTTGCCCTTCTCGACCGTGAGGTCGAGCCCGTTGAGGATCTTCTTGCCGTCGATTTCGACGTGCAGATTTTTGACTTCAAGCAAAGACATCGCCACTCCCGCTCACTGCGACTCAAGAATTTCAATAATGGCCTGATCGACCTGCTCCAGCGTGGCGACCCGCTTCTTCTGGACCGCCGTCATCAGATTGAACGCCCCCTGCTGCCGGAGCACGAGTTTCGCCACGTCGTAATGCTCGAGGTCGGCATCGATATTGATCTGATAGCGGTCATGCTTCAGCACGATCCGGGCGCCCTCGCGCGCCATGTCGAGCCCGACGGCGCGAACACGCTTGCCGTTGAGGTGTTTTTCCAGTTCCGCCGCCCGACCCACCGCCTTGGCGAGACGCTGCTGCTGGGCCTCAAGATCGTCCGGCTGGACGCTGTCGGTCCCTTTCTGGCGCTTTTCCAGTTCTTTCTTGAACGACATTGCAATGTTCCTAGCCGACCGAACCTTCCAGCGAGATTGAAATCAGCTTCTGTGCCTCGACCGCGAATTCCATGGGCAATTGCTGCAGCACGTCCTTCACGAAGCCGTTGACGACCAGAGCCGTCGCCTCTTCCGCCGACAGCCCGCGCTGGCGGCAATAGAAAAGCATGTCCTCGGAAATCTTCGAGGTCGTGGCCTCGTGCTCGAAGACCGCCGACGAATTCTTGGCTTCCAGATAGGGCACTGTATGCGCGCCGCATTTGTCGCCCACCAGCAGCGAGTCGCAATTGGTAAAATTGCGCGCGTTGCTCGCCTTGCGATGCGCAGAGACAAGACCGCGATAGGTATTCTGCGACTTTCCCGCCGCGATGCCCTTGGAGATGATGCGGCTGGTCGTGTTCTTGCCGAGATGGATCATCTTGGTGCCGCTGTCGACCTGCTGACGGCCGTTGGAGATCGCAATCGAATAGAACTCGCCGCGGGAGCCGTCGCCGCGCAGGATGCAGCTCGGATATTTCCAGGTGATGGCCGAGCCGGTCTCGACCTGCGTCCAGGAAATCTTGGCGTTCTTCTCCCGGCAATCGCCGCGCTTGGTGACGAAGTTGAAGATGCCGCCCTTGCCTTCGCTGTCACCCGGATACCAGTTCTGCACCGTCGAATACTTGATCTCGGCGTCTTCCAGTGCGACCAGCTCCACCACCGCGGCGTGCAGCTGGTTCTCGTCGCGCATCGGCGCCGTGCAGCCTTCGAGATAGCTCACATAGGAACCCTTGTCGGCGATGATCAGCGTGCGCTCGAACTGGCCGGTGTTCTTCTCGTTGATGCGGAAATATGTCGACAGTTCCATCGGGCAGCGCACACCGGGCGGCACATAGACGAACGAACCGTCGGAAAACACCGCCGAATTGAGGGTGGCGAAGAAATTGTCGGTCACCGGCACCACCGTGCCGAGATATTTGCGCACCAGATCGGGATGCTCGCGCAACGCCTCCGAGATCGGCATGAAGATCACGCCGGCCTTTTTCAGTTCGGCCTGGAACGTGGTCGCAACGGAGACGGAGTCGAACACGGCATCGACCGCGACGCGGCGCTCGCCTTCCGGCCGCACCACGCCCGCCAGCATCTCCTGCTCGCGCAGCGGAATGCCGAGCTTCTCGTAGGTCCGCAGGATTTCCGGATCGACCTCGTCGAGCGAATTCAGCGCCGGCTTCTTCTTCGGCGCGGAATAATAATAATAATCCTGATAATCGATCTTCGGATAATCCACGCGCGCCCAGGTCGGCTCGCGCATGGTCAGCCAGCGCCGATAGGCGTCGAGCCGCCATTCGAGCATCCAGGCGGGCTCGTTCTTCTTCGCCGAAATGAAACGGACGATATCTTCGGACAGGCCCTTGGGGGCCTTGTCGGATTCGATAATGGTCTCGAATCCATACTTGTATTGATCGACGTCGATACGGCGAACCTGATCGACGGTTTCCTGTACGGCCGGCATTCTCTCCTCCGACGCGGTTTCAAGGACCGCGGGTTGGATCTTGTGTCGGTATGTGAATCGTCGTGTCCCTCTCGAACCTCCTTCGGGCTGTTCAAGCGGCTATGCCACGTCGCTCCTTACCTAATGAGTCCGATAGCTTATTCCAAGCATTCAGGAAGCTTTCGACCTCGGATTCCGTGGTCGAATGCCCCAAACTCACCCTTACGGCGCCGCGCGCCAGGGCCTTGCCGATGCCCATGGCGGCCAGCACATGCGAGGGCTGCACCTTGCCCGACGAGCAGGCGGCGCCCGAAGATACGGCCACGCCCTCCAGATCGAAGGCGATGACCGCCGTTTCAGCCTTCATGCCGGGCACGGCAAACAAGGTGGTGTTCGGCAGCCGGGCCGCGTCCGCGCCAAAAATGACGGCGTCGGGCGTTCGCGCCTTCAGGCCGGCTTCCAGCCGGTCGCGCAGCCGGGCCATGCGGCCGGCCTCCTGAACCAGCGAAGCGGCGGCGGCCTCGGCGGCCGCGCCGAAACCGGCAATCGCGGCCACATTCTCGGTGCCGGCGCGCGCGCCGCGCTCCTGTCCGCCGCCCCTGATCAGGGAATCGGCAATGTGAAGTCCCTCGCGCAGCACCAGGGCACCGGCGCCCTTGGGGCCGCCCAGCTTGTGCGCCGACAGCGAGACAAGATCGGAGCCCAGCGCCGTCATATCTGCGGCGATCCGGCCGGGCCCCTGCACCGCGTCCACATGCAGCAGACCGCCGGCCGCATGCACAATGGCAGCCGCTTCAGAAATGGGCTGAATCACGCCGGTTTCGTTGTTTGCCAGCATGACGGACACCAGCGCATGTGCGCCGGGCGCCAGCATGCGCTGGAGCATGTCGAGATCGATCACGCCGGCCGCCGTGACCGGCACTTCGCCGATTTGGTGGCGCGGAAAGCGCCCGCCATAACTGACTGAGGGGTGTTCGATGGCCGACACCAGCAACAGATCGCGGTGCTGCTTGCTCCCGCCATCTTCGATGGCGGGTGTCAGCGCCAGCATGTTGGCCTCGGTCCCGCCGGAGGTGAAAATCACATTGGCCGGCTCGGCACCCGCAAGCGCCGCGACCCTGGCGCGGGCGATTTCGATCACGCGCCGGGCCGCCCGCCCCTCGCCATGTACGGAGGACGGGTTCCCGGTCAGGTCGAATGCCTCCACGCACGCCGACCGGACTTCCGGGCGCATCGGCGCAGTCGCATTCCAGTCCAGATAGACCCGGTCGGGCATCCATACCTCGTTACCGCCGATATCGGCAAGTGTTCAGTCTAGCATCATCGGGACAACGCCGGGCTTGCAATTCGCCCCTGCAATCGTGATAGAAAGCCCTTCGTCAGCGCCTTTTCGGCCCCGCTCGTGGCGGTCGATGCCGAGGGTCGCCCCCATAATTTAGAATGGTTCCAAATAGTTACGCGCGCCCAACGGTCTCGTCAAGCGCACTCTTGAAGCCTGCGCCGCGCCCACACGCCCGCACCGCCAGTCGAGGTCAATAAGTCAAAATGCCCGAGGTTATCTTCGCAGGCCCCGCCGGACGGATCGAAGGCCGCTATCACCCTGCCGCCCAGAAGAATGCGCCGCTGGCGCTGGTCCTTCATCCACATCCGCAATTCGGCGGGACGATGAATCACCAGATCGTCTATCAGCTCTATTACGCGTTCGTGCATCGCAACTTCTCCGTGGTGCGGTTCAATTTCCGCGGCGTAGGACGCAGCCAGGGCGCGTTCGATCACGGCGTCGGCGAATTGTCGGATGCCGCCTCCGCGCTCGACTGGGCGCAGACCATCAATCCGGAAGCGCGCTCGTGCTGGATCGCGGGCTTCTCTTTCGGCGCGTGGATCGGCATGCAATTGCTGATGCGGCGGCCGGAGATCGAAGGCTTCATCTCGGTCGCGCCGCCCGCCAATCTCTACGACTTCTCGTTCCTCGCGCCCTGTCCCTCGTCGGGCCTGATCATTCACGGCGACAAGGACGCGGTGGTTCCCTACAAGGACGTCACCGGCCTGGTCGACAAGCTGAAGACGCAGAAGGGCATCATCATCGAACAGAAGGTCGTGCCGGGCGCCAACCACTTCTTCGACGGCAAGATCGAACCGCTGATGACATCGGTCAACGGCTATCTCGACAAGCGCCTGAAGATCGATCGCAAGACCAGCGCGGCGTAGGGTCGCCTGCCTGCATGGCGAGCCGGTCCCTGCTGCTGATCGCCCTCGTCTTGATCGTCCTCTGCGCCGCCGGCTATGCCGCCTATCACTACATGCTCAGCGTTCCGGGCAAGCCGCATCGCGGCGCGCTTCCGGCACTGACCAGCGATGAACGCGATCTCGCCGCGCGGCTGAAACGCCATGTCGAGACCATCGCCGCCGCCGAGCACAACCTCGATCACTATGACGAACTCGAAAAGGTCGCGCGCTATCTGGAGAGCGTTCTTGCATCTTATGGCTATCCCGTCAGCGTCCAGACATTCACGGCACGCGGCAAGGACGTGCGCAATATCGACGTCGTCCTTGAGGCCCCGACATTAAATCCCGAAGTCATTGTCGTCGGCGCGCATTATGACAGCGCGCAGGGCACGCCGGGCGCTAACGACAACGCTACCGGCACAGCCGCCGTGCTGGAACTGGCGCGCCTGCTCTCGGACCTGAAGGACAGCGCGCCCAAGCGCGTCCGGCTCGTGCTGTTCGGCAACGAGGAACGCCCCTATTACGGCACACCGGAGATGGGCAGCCTGAATTTCGCGCGCCTGCTGCGCGAACGCGGCGAGCGCGTGACAGCCATGTATTCGCTGGAAACCATGGGTTATTATTCCGATGCGCCCGGCAGCCAGAAATATCCCAGGCCGTTCGGCGCCGTCTTTGCCGACAAGGGCGATTTCATTTCCTTCGTCGGCATGCTGAATTCGCGCCCGTTGCTGCAGCAGACCATGCGCTCGTTCCGCGCGCATACGGCATTTCCGACCATCGGCGGCGTGTCGCCCGGATTCATCCCCGGCATCGCCTGGTCGGATCACTGGTCGTTCGCGCAATATGGCTTCCAGGCGGTGATGGTGACCGACACCGCGCCGTTCCGCTATCCGCACTATCACCAGCCGACCGACACGCCCGACAAGATCGACTACGAGAAACTGGCGCGGGTGGTGAAAGGCATGGAGCGGGTGATCCGCGATATAATACAGTAATTACGGCTTCACCAGCACGCCGCCGCACATCGGCTTCGCCACACCCGTGGTGGTCGGAAACGTGATCGGCAAATCGCGCAACCGCCGCACCGCCATATACGCGAAGGCCTGCGCCTCGATGGCGTCGGCATTCCAACCGACCGTGTCGGCGGTCTCCACCTTTGCAGGCGTCAGGCGTTCCGCCAGCATGCGAATGAGCGTCACATTATGCACGCCGCCGCCGGCCACGATCCAGGTTTTCGGCGGCTCCGGCAGCAACCTGACGATGGATGCAACCGACGACGCCGTGATCGCGGTCAAGGTGGCGGCGCCATCTTCGACGCTCTTGCCGGCGAGCCCGGCCTGCTCGGCAACCCAGGCGCGGAATTCATTGCGGTCGAGCGATTTCGGCGGCTTCATCGCGAAGAACGGATGCGCCAGCACCCGCGTCACCGCCGCCGCATCGACCTGTCCCTGCGCGGCATTGACGCCGGCGGGATCCATCGCATGCCCGGTGCGTTCGCGCATGAAGTCGTCGATCAGCGCATTGCCAGGTCCGGTGTCGCAGGCAAAGGGATGCGGCAGGCCATCAATATACGTGACGTTGGCAACGCCGCCGACATTGAGCACGGCGACCGGATGCGGCCGGTCAAGCGCCTGCGCCAGCGCGCGGTGATAGACCGGCACCAGCGGCGCGCCTTGCCCGCCGGCCGCGACATCGTCGGCACGCAGATCGTAGACCACCTGAAGGCCGAGCTGGGCCGCCAAAGCCTTGCCGTCGCCGATCTGGACGGTCAGCCGCCTGTCGGGCCTGTGCAGCACGGTCTGGCCGTGGAATCCGACCACGTGGATGGTCGCGGGATCGATGGCGTTGGACTCGAGAAATGTCCGGACCGCCGCGCCGTGCAGCGCGGTCAGCATCGCTTCCGCCTCGGCGATGACGCCCGGACGCGCGGACCGGTCGGTCAGATCGCGCGCGGCCTCCACCGCCTTGCGCAGCAAAGCGGCCTCGTCGTCGCGGTAAAAATGCAGCGCCGAGGGGCCGAAATGCAGATGGTCTTCGCCGTCGGTTTCGAGGAGCGCCACATCGATGCCGTCCATCGAGGTGCCGCTCATCAGCCCGACCGCCCGCAAAATCGCCACTCCGCCCCCGCAGTTTGAATCCCTCGCCGGACCTGTTACACCACCGGGCCCGGCCGGGCGAGCCCCGGCAATTCATATTCATAAGCCAATGACCGCCTTCCAATCCGACTTCCTGCACGCCCTGTCGAACCGCGGATTCATTCACCAGGTGTCGGATGCCGCCGGGCTCGATGCGCTCGCAGACCGTTCCGAAATCGTCGCCTATGTCGGCTACGATTGCACCGCGCCTTCGCTGCATGTCGGCCATCTGCTGTCGATCATGATGCTGCATTGGCTGCAGCAGACCGGCAACAAGCCGATCGCGCTGATGGGCGGCGGCACCACGCGGGTCGGCGACCCGTCCGGCCGCGACGAGACCCGCAAGCTCCTGACCTACGAACAGATCGACGCCAACAAGGAATCGATCAAGGGCACGTTCGCGAAATTCATGCGGTTCGGCGCCGGCAAGAGCGACGCCGTCATGGCCGACAATGCCGAGTGGCTGACCACGCTGAACTATATCGAGATGCTGCGCGAGGTCGGCCGGCATTTCTCGATCAACCGCATGCTGACGATGGATTCGGTCAAGCTGCGGCTGGAACGCGAGCAGGAATTGTCGTTTATCGAATTCAACTACATGATCCTGCAATCCTACGACTTTGTCGAACTGGCGCGCCGTTATGGCTGCAACCTGCAGATGGGTGGCTCCGACCAGTGGGGCAACATCGTCAACGGCATCGACCTCGGCCGCCGCATGGGCACGCACCAGCTCTACGCGCTGACCTGTCCGCTGCTGACCACCTCGTCCGGCGCCAAGATGGGCAAGACCGCCGCCGGCGCGGTCTGGCTCAACGCCGACATGCTGCCGGTCTACGATTATTGGCAATTCTGGCGCAACACCGAGGATGGCGATGTCGAGCGCTTCCTCAAGCTGTTCACGCTGCTGCCGCTCGAGGAAATTGCACGGCTCGCGGCCCTGCAAGGCCAGGAACTGAACGAGGCGAAAAAGACACTGGCGACCGAAGCCACCGCGCTGATGCATGGCCGCGAACTGGCCGAACAGGCAGCGGAGACCGCGCGCCGCACCTTCGAGGAAGGCACGCTGGCGGAAAACCTGCCGACCATCGATGTCGGCAAGGCCGACCTTGACAACGGGATCGGCATCCTCACGGCGTTTGTGCAGGCCGGCTTTGTCGCCTCAACCAGCGAAGCGCGCCGCCAGATCAAGGGCGGCGGTCTGAAGGTGAACGACGTCACCGTCACCGACGAGAAGATGACGCTCGCTGCAAAGGATCTGACACCGGAAGGCGTGATCAAGCTGTCGCTGGGCCGGAAGAAACATGTTCTGCTGAAGCCGGTCTGACGTCAGCGCGTCGAACTGGTCGCCGGCGGCGCGTCCTCGCGAAAACCGGTCGTGCTGGTCGTGCCCTGCGTGTTGGCGCCCGGGAATTCAAAGAACTTCCGCAACAGTCCTGGCGCCACCGCCGAGATCGGATTGACGCGCAACACCGGCGAACCGGGCGGCCCGACCACCTCATAGGTGATGCCGACCAGCCCCTCGTTGCTGCCGCCGAGAAACAGTCCGACGATCGGAAGCTGCCCGAAGGCATTGTTGAGACCGTAGAGCGGAACGAAGGTGCCACGCATGCGTACATCGTTGCTGGCATAGTCGATATGGCCTTCGACCGTGGCCCCGACGGTCGGCCCCCGCACCACGCCTTCCTTCACCATCAGCTTTCCGGCGGAGCGCGTGAAGTCCACGCGCATGCGGGTGAAGTCCACGCCCAGCGATCCATTCTGCGCCTGACCGACGACGCGGTTGAGCGCGGGCTCGCCACGAATCTTGAAGTCGCGGATATTCAGAATGCCGTCCTGCGGCGCCTGGTTGCCGTTGGGCGGGTCCATCGCAACCCACATCTGCCCGCCATACATGCGCGGATAGGTGTCGGTGAACCGGAACAAGGCGCCGGCATCCACGGTCTCGAAATAAAGAACATTGCGTCCGCCGGCGGCCCCGCGCAGATCCCCGCTCAGCGCGGTATCGCGTCCGATCCTGGAGTTCAGCGAGAAACTGCGAATCTGTCCCGCCCGGCGCGAGAGCTTGACCTCGACCGCGCGCAAGGCTTCGCCATTGAACCCGGCCACCGCGCCCAGTCGGATATCGAGATCAATATCCCCGTGCTTCTTCCTGGCCTTCGCATCCGACTCGCTGCCCAGGGACGATTTGACAAAACCCCGGCCGTCATAGACTTCGCCGCGCATGACGATACGCAACGCGCTGTCCGGCGTGCGCTCGGCGCGCAGCGTGGTCTTGTCGCCATCCGACAGCGCGAAGACCGGAAAATTCGCCGACAGCAGATCGCCCGACGAATCCAGTTCGACCGTCCCCTTCACGGTCGCACCCGAGCCGTCGATGACGATGTCCTCGAAGCGCGTGGACTTGTCCTTGTTTACCAGCGTGAAGGTCGCGCGGTTGGGCTTGCCGGCGGGCTTGACCCAGCCCGGCATTAGATTGTCGATCTTGGCTTGCGTCAGGTCGGCTTCGACCGTGAGCCGGGATTCCTTGCCGGCCGCATATTTGCCGGCAAGCTTGACCGGCACCGGACCGCTGAGCGCCGGCCCGATATCGAAACCAAAACGCGCGCGTGCGGCTTCGTCCAGCGTCGCCTGCAGACGGATTTCGGCGTCGGGCGACTCGGCATTCTTGCGGAAATCCATAGTCGCGGGCGTGCCGTTGATCCGCACGTCGCCGCGGATCTGATAGCCCTGGTTGGTGGCCGCAACCTTGAGCGCCTGCGCCTCGATCTTCTGGCCCATCATCAGCTTGTCGGCGGAAAAACCCGCGACATCCATTGCCAATGCGTAGCTTGTGGCGCCCTTGGGCGGATCTTTCGCGATCGGCAAGCCAAGCGTGACCTGACCGGAAAAATTACCCCTGCTGGTCGCCGGATCGAGCGGCAATCCGGCATGATCGCGCAGGCGTTCGAGCGACAGCAATTCGGCGGCGGCCTGCACTGGCCCGTCGATACGGAAGCGCACGCGTGCCGGCGGCGCCTTCGGGTGGGTGTCGGGGATTTCGAACACGCCGTTGGTCAGGGTCAGTTTGCGGCCGCCCGACATTTCCACCACGCCGCGGCCGACGGTGACGACGACGTTGCGGCCCTTGATCTGCGTTTTCAGATCGGCCTCGCTGATCGGCGGCAAGCCGTCCACCGGCGCGATCGTGGCGTTGCGGACCGAAACTTCCACCGACAGACCGTCCGCCGGAAGCGGCGGGCCGCCCTCCTTCAATGTGTCGATAGGGGCATTGGTGGCGATGTCGACTCGCTCGATATCGCCACTCTGGAGATTTTCCAGAACCCAGGTCCGGACTTTCGAGGCGATGAAGACCGGCCAGACCTTTTTCGCCGCTGCGCTCGACATCGGCGTGATCGCGAGCCCCACCGCCAGCCGCGGTTCGCCGCTTGAAAAATCCACATTGCCATTCAGCGCTCCGTGCACGCCGGAACCGCTGATATCGCCCTGCTCGACATCGAGGCGCTTCTTCGCAGGATCGAAATTGGCCCGCACCAGAATGCGGTTCAATACCAGCGGCTGCGGATCGTTACGGCTTGCTGCGAGCACCACCGACCCGCCGGTCAATGTCATCCGCCACGGCGCCTGGGGCGTGGATGGCGCATCGAAGCGACTGAGCAAGGTGATGCGATTGGCGCCGGAATGAATCTGAAACGGAACAAGCAGCGTCTTGCGGTTGGCATCCCAGTCGAGCGTGATCTCCGCACGATCGAGCTGGAACGAACCATCCACGTCGGCCGGATCGCCGACCAACCCGGCTTCGGCCACAAGCCGACCCTCGACAATGGTCGGCAGCGAGTCAGGCCCGATCTCGGCCCGGACGATTCCGGACAACGGAATATCGGATTGAAACTGGCCTTCATCCAGACGAGTGGCCAGGAACAGGTCCTTGGTCGAGACCTTGCGGGCTTCGATCTGAATCTCGCGGCGCTGGAAGCCGCTCGGCCGCACCGTCGCCGTCATCGACCATGGCCGCGTTTCATGATCGGCGCCGAGATTGACGGCGATCGCTCCGCCGCCGAAGCGGTTCACGCTGAAATTGATCTTGTCAAAGGTCCAGTGCTTGTCGGTGCGCAGATCGTCGACATTGAGCGTGCCGTCCTTCAGACCGATCTCACCGAGCCCTTCGCCGTCGAGTCCGAGCGCGGACAGCCGATCGATCCATCCCACGAAGGCGACGAACCGCTCCGCTCCGGTCGGGATTGCCAGCGGCGGTGCAGACGGCTGATCGGACGCCGTCGCGATGCCGGGTTTCACGATGGCCGGTGTGACCGCCAGCGGACGGCGCTCGGCGCCGGTTGAAATCGTCACCTGCCCGTCCTGTTCGATCCGCACCGCGAGTTCGGCGCCGACGAGACTGACGCGCTTTGCGCGCACGCGCCCGGCCAGCAACCCCGAACCGGAAATCGACACTTCCGCCTTGGGCGCGCTCGCCACAATCATGTTGTCGGCGTCGCGGATCAGAATGTCGCGGATGCGCAGCGATGTGCGCCCGTGCTCGTCGCGCTCGATCTGGGTGCCGCCGATCTCGACGTGATGGCGACGACCGATATTCTCCTCAATCGCGGAGGCTACAAACGGCGACGCCAGACTGAGTTCGATCGGACCCGCGAGCAGTTTCAGCCAGAGAGCACCGGTGGCGAGTCCGCCGAGCGCGCACGCCGCCCCTCCAATCAGCAACAAACGGCGGACCAGCGGCCGGTGCATGCCGCCGCGAATGCGCCACCACGCGGCCCGGCGAGTCTGAGAGGAAACGGATTGCGGCTCCGACCGCGCATTGCAATGCTGCTGGAAAGCGGATTCCAGCGCGTGCAGAGCTTCAAATCGCGGACCGTGTTTCGGTGCGGTCATGCCTAGGCGGACATCCCCTGGTCCGTGACGATCGGCGGTCTTGCGCTGCCGGCGCGATCGGCGTGGCTGATATGGTTCTCAGGCGCCCGGAAGCGCCGCCCCGCCGGTGCCCCCACGCGGAATGGAAGTGTCAGGTTGACCCCGTGAAAGCGACGAAAGGAAGGCATATGCCAGCATCTCTCCAGGAGGGCGCCAAGGCCCCGGCATTCACCCTGCCGCGGGACGGCGGGGGCAAGGTCGCGCTGGCGGACTTCAGAGGCCGCAAGCTCGTCCTCTATTTCTATCCCAAGGCCGACACCCCCGGCTGCACCAGGGAGGCGATGGACTTTTCCGGCCTGACCATGGCCTTCAAAAAGGCCGGGACCGACATTCTGGGGGTCTCGGCCGACCCGGTCAAAAAGCTGGACGCCTTCCGGGACAAACACGACCTGGCGGTCCCGCTGGCCTCCGACGAGACCAAGGCGATGCTGCAGGCCTACGGAGTCTGGGTGGAGAAGTCGATGTATGGCCGGAAATATATGGGCGTCGCGCGCACGACCGTCCTGATCGGCCCGGACGGGACGGTTGCCAGAATTTGGCCGAAGGTGTCGGTGCCGGGCCATGCCGAAGAGGTTCTCGAAGCCGCGAAGGCGCTCAAATAAGCCCTAACACTCAATCATTTGCGGAAAATTAACCATGGGCGGCTCAAATCGTCGCGTTCAGTCCGGCCCGTCGGGTCCGGCAGGGAGCGTCGATGTCCTACCGGTCCACCCCGCACGATCCGCGCCGCGACGCGCACCGTTCCGCAGAGGGCTGGGCCTACGAATATCCCGGCGCCCAGGCTCACCCCGCGGCCCATCCGAAACAGGCGCAGCAGCATCCCCACCCGGCCAGCCAGGCGTCGGGCCCCCGCCGGGGCCGCAAGATGGCCGACTACACCTTGGTCCATGCCGGCAAGCAGGTCCGCCTCGGCCCGGTGGCCTTCTGGGTCGTGGTCGGCACGCTGGTCATCATGGCCGGCTGGTCGGTGCTGACCGGCACCTATTTCGCCTTCCATGACGATGTGCTGAAACGGCTGATCGCTCGACAGGCCGAGATGCAATACGGCTACGAGGACCGCATCGCCGAATTGCGCTCGCAGATCGACCGCATCACCAGCCGGCAATTGCTCGACCAGGAACAGTTCGAGCAGAAGCTCGAGCAGATCGCGCGCAAACAGGCCACCCTCGAATCGCGCGCCTCGGCGCTCTCGGCGATGCCCGACACCACGCCGACCGGCTCGATCCGCCAGCCCGCGCGCGGCACCGCAGACCCTACCCGCGCGCCGCCGCTCAAGCCCTCGCCGATCAGCGACACCATCATCTTCCGCGCCCCACCGGACCGCGAAGCGCGGCTGGAATCCCGTCAGCTTCCCGTCATGAATGCCCGCGCCGCCGCCCGCACCCGCGGCGGAGTCGAAGGCATGCTGGCACGGATGCAGGAGGCGCTCGACCGCGTCGAGCACAAGCAGGCAGCCGCGCTCAATGTGCTGGAAGACACCTACGACTCGCGCACCCGGCGCATTCGCGGCGTGCTCGCCGATCTCGGCATTGATCTCGGCAAGGCGCCCCCGGCTCCCGCGACCGGCGGTCCCTTCGTGCCGGCGAATGCCCCGTCGGCCGGCTTCGAACGCCAGCTCTACCGCATCAATCTGGCGCGCGCGCATGTCGAGCGGCTCAACCGCACGCTGACTTCCGTGCCGCTGCGCAAACCGGTGGACGGCGATGTCGATTTTTCGTCCGGCTTCGGCATGCGCGTCGATCCGTTTCTGAAAGCCCCGGCCATGCATACCGGCCTCGACATGCGCGGCGAGACCGGCGATCCGGTGCGCGCGACCGCGACCGGGACCGTGACGATGGCGGGGACCAATGGCGGCTACGGCAAAATGGTCGAGATCGATCACGGCAACGGCCTGAGCACCCGCTACGCGCATCTGTCGGCGATCGACGTCAAGGTCGGGCAATCCGTCCGCATCGGGCAGATTATCGGCCGCATCGGTTCGACCGGCCGCTCCACCGGCCCGCACCTGCACTATGAGACGCGGGTGGATGGCGACCCTGTCGATCCGCAGAAATACCTGCGCGCCGGCGTCCGGCTCGGCGGACTTTGATCGCCGGCCCGATACTCACCTGGTCATTTTGACTTCTCGATCCTGATCACCGTGAATTGGCCGTTGATCTTGTCGGCCTCGAACTTGATTTTGTCGCCGGGCTTGACGGCTTTCAGCATCGCCGGATCCTGCGCGCGGAAGACCATGGTGTGACCTTCGTCCATGTCGAATTTCTTGATCGGTCCATGCTTGATAGTGATCTTCTGGGCCGACGCATCGATCTTGGTCACCTGACCGTCGATCGTCTGAGCGACGGCAGGCGCCATCGCAAGAGCCAGTCCACCCACCAGCGTTGCAGTCATCAAAATCCGTTTCATGCCTTGTCTCCTGTCCTGATTGTATTTCACTTGACGATAACGGTGCCGATCATGCCCGCCTCGCGATGGCCGGGAATGAGACAGCCATATTCGAACGTCCCGGCCTTGGTGAACCGCCAGACGATCTCGCTCGTCTTTTTCGGGGCCAGTCGCTTTGAATTTGGATCGTCGTGTTCCATCTCCGGATTTTTCTTCATCTCCTCGGCATGCTTGATGTTCTCTTTCGTGGTCGCCAGCACGAATTCATGATCGAGGTCGCCATTGTTGCGCAGAACAAACCTGATCTGCTCACCGCGTTTCACCTCGATGCGCTCGGGGACGAACAGCATCTTGCCGTCGCCTTCCCGCATCACGACCTGCACAACCCGCGCGGGCCGTTTCGGATTGCCCGGCTCGCCGGCCGAGAACGCGGCATGACCATGACCCACATCGGCGAAGACCGGCGCCGCAATCAACGCACTTGCCGAAACGAGGCCGGCTGCAAGAATCAGACGCATATGTGTCTCCTGTGTCAGTGATGGCCTTTGTGGCCGCCCTTGCCGTTGGCACCGGGCTTGACCACATTGAGTTCGATTTGCGGTTTGCGCGTCTCGGAACTTCCGGTCTGGCGCGGCGGTGGACCGGCCGCACTCGCAACTTCATAGGCGACGGTCCCGGGCGGATGCCTGAACCAGCCGGGATCCTTGTAATCGTCCCGCGCAAGTCCCTCGCGCACCTTCACCACGGTGAACATTCCGCCCATTTCCATCGGGCCGTACTGGCCGAAGCCGGTCATCATCGGCAAGGTGTTGTCGGGCATGGCCATTTCCATCTCGCCCATCTCGGCCATGCCGGCCGAACCCATCGCCATATAGTCGGGTTCGAGCTTCCGGATGACGCGGGTGAGGTCGCGCTGCGGCGCCCCGATGAAGTTGCGCACGTTGTGACCCATCGCATTCATGGTGTGATGCGACTTGTGACAATGCAGCGCCCAATCGCCCTCCTCGGTCGCATCGAACTCATAGGCACGCATGGCGCCGACCGGAATGTCGATGGTAACCTCCGGCCAGCGCGCTTCCGGCCGCACCCAGCCGCCATCCGTGCAGGTCACTTCGAAATGATAGCCGTGCATGTGGATCGGGTGATTGGTCATGGTGAGATTTCCGACCCGCACCCGCACCCGGTCGTTCTTGCGGGCGACCAGATGATCGATACCGGGAAAGACCCGCGTATTGAAGGCCCAGAGATTGAAATCGGTCATCTCGGTGACCTTCGGCATATAGGCGCCGGGTTCGATCAGATACGATGAGAGCAGAAAAACAAAGTCGCGATCCACGCGCATGAATTTCGGATCGCGCGGATGGATGACGAAGAATCCCATCATCCCCATCGCCATCTGCACCATCTCATCGGCATGCGGGTGGTACATGAATGTGCCGCTCTTCTTCAGCACGAATTCGTAGGCGAAAGTCTGACCCGGCTTGATGTGCGGCTGCGTGAGGCCGCCGACGCCGTCCATCCCGTTCGGCAGCAGCATGCCGTGCCAGTGAATGGTGGTGTGTTCCGGAAGCTTGTTGGTGACGAAGATGCGGACCTTGTCGCCCTCCACTGCCTCGATGGTCGGCCCCGGCGACTGGCCGTTGTAACCCCACAGATGCGCCTTCATGCCAGGCGCCATTTCACGCACCACCGGTTCCGCGACCAGATGGTATTCCTTCCAATCGCCGTTCATGCGCCAGGGCAAGGTCCATCCGTTCAGCGTCGCGACCGGCTGATAGTCCGGACCACTCGAGGGAACGAGCGGCGGTTGCATGGCGCTGCTCTCGTTTGTCGGCGCCTCCGGAATGCCGGCCGCCTGCAGGCGCCCGCTGATCGCGCTGGCGCCCGCGAGCAGGGCGGCCGATCCAAGTAATCCTCTGCGAGAAATCATGATGATGTCCTTGTCTAGTGGCCACCGGCTTCGCCGCCTTGGGCGGCGGCAACGACGCTTGATGTTTCGCCTGCCCCCGCGCCTCCGCCGCCAACGACCGCAACACCGAGATCGACCGAGGCGAGCCAGAAGTCGCGCTGCGCCTCGATCGCCTGATTGGTCGCGGCAATGCGCTGCCGCGCTTCCGTCAGCAGCGCGAATACGTCGATCTGCATGGCGTTGTAGCGGAGCAGCGTTTCGTCGGAGATGATCTTGCGCAGCGGCAGCACCTCGCTGCGGTAATGGCGCGCGATGTCGTAGGTCGAGCGATAGCTCCGGTAAGCCTCGCGCGCCTCCGAGCGTACATTGATCGCCTTCTCCGTCAGCCGATTGAAGGCCTGCATGTAGGTCTCCGCCGCCATGCGCACGCGCGCCTCACCGAGATCGAAGATCGGAATCTGGAATTCGACTTCATATCCGCGGGTATCCAGATTCTCGCCGGTGCCGCGCTCCTTCTGCGTTTTCCGGATGCCCGACAGGTCCAGCAAATTCACGAAACGCGAGGCCTGGCTGAGGTCATAAGTCTTCGCCAGAGCCTGGAGTTCGATGCGTGCGATCTGGAGATCGACGCGGCGGGTCACTGCGGCCGCCTCGATATCCGGCAACGTCTGCGCCTTGCGTGGCAGGACCGGAAGCGACCCGGGCAATCTGAAATCGAGGTCCCCGCCCCACAAGCCAAGCGCGCGCACCAGTCTTTCGCGCTCGCGCGCCGCCCGCTGCCGGGTCATCGCCAGTTGCGCCGTGATATCGGCATAGAAGACCTGCTCGCGCGCCTGATCGAGCTTGTTCATGGCTCCGGTCTCGCCCAGACGTCTGGCAAGTTGCGCCGCCGTCTCGGCCGCCGATTTCGCCTGATCGAGAAAGCCGGCCAGTTCGCGGGCGGCGACGGCGCGGTAATAGCTGCGCCGCGCGTCGGCCGCGATCCGCAGGGTTTCCTCGGCGGCGCGGAGCTGCGCCTGATGAAAACGGTCGGCGGCGACCGAGGCGCGCGCCGGCAGGGTGAGAAGCGACAAAATGTTGGCGACGATGCGCCGTTCGATCTCGATTTCGAACGGATTGGTCAGGCGCTCCACCTTGATCGTCGGCGCCGGCGGCAGGCTCGCCTGGATCATTTCGGCTTCGGCGAAGCCGAGAGCGTTGTAGGCGGCCTGCAGACCGCGATTGTTGAGCAGGGCGACTTGCACGGCAGCTTCCGCGGTCAGCGGCTTGCGCAGCAAGGCGTCGACATGCGCCCGCGCCGCATCCGCCTCGTCAGCGGTGCGGATGGCAACAACGTCCTTGCGGAGTTCTTCCCCCGCAATGCCGGCCACGAGATCCATCCCGCCATTGGGCGAGAAGGTCTTGCAGCCGGACAAGAGCAGGCCGATCAGGACAACACCCATGGTCGCTGTACGCCGGCAGGTGCTGAAGGACTCCGTTTGGTTCCTTTGCATCATGGCCATCACCGCTTCGGCTGCGGGGCGACCCGCTCGTTCTGCTCGCGCCATGACGATGGCTCGACCGGACGCTGGCTGACATAGCCGCCGAGCGTGGATTGGTAGCGGATCGCGGGAACCCGGACCGACGGATCGGCCGGATCGGCTGTCGCAACGGGATAGGGGACGGGCTTGCACGCGGCGGCGAGCAGCGCGAGCGCGAGCGCGATGGCTTTCATGGCAAATGTCTCGATACGGACTGGCGGACCGCGAACGGACGAGAGTCCGGGCGGCGGCGGCGTGATCAGTCGAACGGAGCTGCGGAGGATGACCGGTGCCTGCCATCCTGCATCACAGCGCAATTCCGACCACGGGCAGAGAATGTCAGCCGCCGTTTGCCTCGTTCAGGCCAATGGCGGACAGACTCCTCCCGTGAGGCGTCTCAGCGGGGTGGCGGATCAGCGGAGGTGAGCGCGGCCGGCGTCAGCAAGACCGGCGGCGATGCGGCGTAATCCGCGCGTGGTATCGGATGAACAAAATCGGCGTTTGCAAAAATCAACGCCACCGCCGAACAGGACGCCACGCAGCAACTGTGCTGCGGTGACTGCGGGTCCGGGCTTGCGCGGGATTCGCTATGGCAGATGACTTCGGCCGTAAGATGCTTCGCTCCGGCTCCATCATGATGCGAGCCGGCGTGGTGTTCGGTATTGTCGTGCTGCGGACCCGACATTACGGATGCCACCGCAGACGATACCGCGTGGGCATGACGCGGGGCGTAGCCGTTCGCCACCGCCAGAGCGGCGGCCACGGCATAGACCACAACTTTTCGCGCCCGAATCCGCATATTGCTCCTTACCTAAGGTGACTATAGCGGCAAAATCAAGATAAGCGAATCACGGTCGCGTGGATTTACCCCAGCGCCCTGTCCTCCCCGCGCAGCACAAGGCCAAGCGCAGCGCCGCCATGGTCTTCGGCCACGAGTTCGGTCACGGCACCATGCTGTTCGCGCCGCCAGCGTGCGATGGCGCCGCTGCGCAGATGCAAGTGGAAATCGGGCCGCATCACGTTGACGAAGCCCATAGCAGGCTTCACCGCCTCGATCGCACCGGTCCAGGATTGCTCAACCCCGCGCGCCGAAACACGATGGTGACGGTTCCGCCGGCCCTGTAAGCCGCAGCCAGCGGGCCTTCCGCCGGATCGTTTTCGCCGAGTTCCGCTTTCATGCTCTCGGGCTTGGCCGGCGGCGTCTGCGCCTTCCCGGCCCCCAGCGCCGCAAGGCCGGCATCGAAGGGCGCAAGGCCCTCAAGCCCCCCGCGCTGACGATGGTCTCGCCGTTCTTGCCGATGAACTCGACGCGCGGATAGACCTGATCCTTCATCTTGCCGGTGCGGTCGACAACAACGCGCCCGATGCAGGATGGCTCGATGGCGGCCTCGTGCGTCGCGCCGCGGATGCGAACGCGACCGTCCTCAACGGTCACGCTTTCGACCATCCCCATGCGCTCGTGCGTGACCCCGCCCCGGCTGGTGGTGAGCATTAACCGCCCCATATGCGGAAGACGCTGGAGGACAGAGGCGGGATCGCTATTCAGCACTTCGTAGTCGTGATTGGCTGCCGTCATTGATGAGTCATTCCGGATTTAGAAGGTTGCACTCAGACCGACCCGGAACGTACGCCCGGGCTGAGTCTGCAATTCCAGCGGATTGCTGATCTTGACCGCGTTCGAGACGGTGGTGAGATAGGTATTCGCCATCGGCCAGGCGAAATAGCGCTCGTCGAAAATGTTGTAGATGGCGCCGCGCAAGGTCCAGTTGCTGCCGATCTTCCAGCTCCAGATCGTGTCGAACACGGCGTAGCCCTCCGGCTTGAAGTGATTGGCCTCCTGCGTGCGCGTCACCTCGTCCACAAATTTTCCGACGAATTCTCCGGTGAGACCGCTTGAAAGATCCACATATTTCAGGCCGGTCACCAGCGTCAGCGGACTGGCGCCGTTGAACGGCACCATCGGCTGGCCCAGCGACACGATCTGGTCGCCACGCTGCGCGGTGAGCGAAGCATTGGCAAACCATTTGTCGGTGAGCTTCAACTCCCCAAAGACCTCCCAGCCGCGGATTTCGACCACGGCGCGGTTGTCATAGGTCAGGTCGCCGCCCGGCGCCGGCGAGAAGCTGGCAATAAAATCCTTGTAATCGGCCTTGAACACGCTGACCGAGAAGAAGCCGCGATCAAACTTGCCGCGAAGGCCGGCCTCATAGGACTTGACGCTTTCCGGCTTCAGATTGGGATTGGGAATGAGATCGACGCCCGCCCCGCCGGCGTTCGGCACCGACTTGTAAAGCTGTTCGGCCGTGGGCATCTTGAAGCCCTCGGCATACTGACCGAACAGCGACAGGTGATCGGTGAACTTGTAGATGAGACCGATCTTCTTGGAGAGATTGTCTTCTTCGATGAGGCGCGGCTCAGCCCCGGCCACCGCCTTGTAGTTGGAGTCCGGCCGCGGATCGAGATTGTAATAGGAATAGCGCACGCCCGGAGTGATCAGCAGCTTGTCGTTGAACAGGCTGATCTCGTCCTGGATGAATCCGTCAGAGCGGATGGTGTCGGCGTTGGCAAAGTTGAACCCGCCCGCCATCACGTTGGTAACGACGCCGGTGGTCAGATTGTTGTAGATGTCCTGCCGCTCGTAATCGGTCTTGGTCAGGTTTCCGTAATATCCGTAGGTGAAACGATGCGTGGCCCCCGGCAGTTGCAGCGTGCTCTTGAGCTGCACGTCGCCTTCCCAGAAATGTTCCTGATAGTGATGCAGGTAGTAGCGGTCGTACACGCCGGTCGCACCCGTGGTGCGGGTATAGCTCTGGTTGCCAGTGAAATCCCGCTGCTGCGGCGAATAATTGAGCTGCCAGCGCACGCTGTCGAGAAACGGCAATGCGGCGTTCCAGTCATGCCTGATCGTCGCACGCCAGCGTTCCTGCTCCGCCGTGCGCACGAACCCATGGATCGTGCCTGACCCGGTCGGTGACGGCCCCAATCCGGTTGCCGCACCGAGATCGAATTTCTGGTCCACGGTCGCTTCGCGGTTGAAATATTCTCCAGTGAACTTGAATTCGTTTGAATCGTTCGGACGATAAATGAGCTTGCCGAGCAGGTTCTGCGACCGCAGATCGACCGGATCAAGCTCGTTGCAGCGGATCGCCTGCGGATTGCGCGGACAACCCCAGATGCCGCCATTGGCATCGGCCTTGCTCAAGGTCGGTTCATGCGCGTCGCGCTGGCTCGCGCTGAGCAGCACCTGCCACGTGCCCCGCGCATCGCTCTGCGCCGCCGCAGTGATGGTCTTGATCCATGAATGGTCGAAGGTGTCGTAGCTGGTGTCGGCCTACCCGGCGAAATTCTTGCCCGTTCCGTTCAGGTAATCGTCGGGATCCTTGGTTTCGAACGCAACGATGCCGCCGAGCGCATCGGAGCCCCATAGCACCGAACCCGGGCCGCGGATAATTTCCACCGCCTTCAGGTTCGACATGTCGGCAAAATCGCGATTGCCGTCAGTGATGCGCTCGATCATGCGCGTACCGTCCACCATCATCAGTACTCGGTTGCCACCGACCCCGCGGATGGTGAATCCGCTCAGGCTGGAGGTGGGATCGACACGCGAGGTGATGCGCTCCACGCTGACGCCCGGCTCGTAGCGGACGAGATCGTTGATATCGCGCACCATGCGCCGCTCGATTTCCTGCCGGTCGATGATGGTCACGGTGGCCGGGATATCGAGCAATTGCCGGTCGCTGCGGGTGGCGTAGACGCTGATCTGATCGAGGGTGAAATGGATGCCGCTCGGCACCGGCAATTGCGGTTGCTGATCTTGCGCCTGCGCGACCGGGACCATTGCCAGGGACGCAAAACCGCCGACCCACACGGCCCCGCGGGACCGCGCCAATTCCACCCACCCCATCGCCCAACTCCGCTTGAATTTAAGTACAGTTTGGCATTAAGATAATATTCACGACCTAGTCAACGATGAAAGTGTACATAATGTCATGATCTTATTGTATTTATTCGAATTACAAACTAATATTTCAACTCCAATACTTATTTTATAAGAACATTTCAACTCTGCAGATTCAAATATACGAACTATTCTAGAGTAAAGCTAATGTACAACCTATTGCACGCCCCCGTTATTTGACCTGGCTGTTCCTTCTCTTCATCTCGGCGCTGCTGCCCACCGGCAACGCCGCCGATGCGCGCGCGATCGGCAGTGCAACGGGCCTTCCGGCCGAGATCGCAGCGGCAATGCGTCGCGCCGGCCATGCGGGTTCGACGTCCGCGCATGGCGGCGCCTTCTCTGTGTTCGGCAATCCGCGCTACGGCGCCGGCTTCACACATTTCGCGCACGCCAATCCCGACGCGCCGAAAGGCTGCACGCTGCGCATCTCGGAGCGCGCGGGCAGCTTCGACTCCATCAATCCCTTCATCCTGAAAGGCCGCCAGGATCTCGGCGTCTTCCACTACGTGAACGAAACGCTGATGGCGTCCTCGGGCGACGAGATCGGCGCGGTGTATCCGCGACTCGCCCGCGCCATGGAGATGGCCGAGGACGAATCGTCAGTCACCTTCCATCTCGATCCGCGTGCGCACTGGCACGACGGCAAGCCGGTGACATCGGCCGACATGGCCTATACCGCGGAACTGTTCCGCCGACACGGCCGCCCGCACTGGCGCACCCTGTTCCGCAATTATCCGCTTGAAATCATCGACGAGCGCAGTTTCAGATTCAAACTCAGCGGCGACCAGCGCCGCCGCGTCGCGCTCGACCTCGCCGGCCTGCATGTGCTGCCGAAACATTTTTGGGAGACACGCGACTTCGACCGCACCACGATCGAGCCGCTGCTCGGCAGCGGGCCCTATCGCGTCGGCGACGTCCAGCTCGGCCGCTCGGTGACTCTGGAGCGCGTGCCGGATTACTGGGGGCGCGATCTGCCGTCAGTGCAGGGCAGATACAACTACGACCGCATGATCTCCGAATATTTCTACAACGACACCACGCGTTTCGAGGCCTTCAAGCGCGGACAGGTCGACATTCACATCGAAGCTGACGTCCGGCGCTGGCAGACCGGCTACGACAGCGCGCCGATCGAGAGCGGCAGGATGATACGGCTGAGTCAGCCGAACTGGTTCACCATCGGCATGAACGGATTCTTCTTCAATCTGCGCCAGGAGCGATTCCAGGACATCCGCGTGCGCAAGGCGTTCGAGGCGCTGTTCGATTTCCAATGGGTGAACCGCAATATCTTTCACGGCATCTATGAACGCACCAGCAGCTATTTCGAGAATTCCGAATTTTCGGCCAGTCTCGCGCCGTCCGAGGAAGAACGGACGATCATGCGACAATATCCGGCTTTGTTCCCGCCGGAATCCTTCGAGGCACCGTGGCAGCCATCGGCAAATGACGGTAGCGGCGCCGATCGTACAAGCGTGCGCAAGGCCGTGGCGCTGTTTACCGAGGCCGGCTGGAACTTGCGCGACGGGCGTCTGATCAACGCCATGACCGGCGAACGCATGCGGATCGTGGTGCTGGCGCAAACAGCCACGCAGGAAAAGATCCTCGGGCAATATTTCGAGCAATTGCGCCGCGTCGGCATCGAGGCCCAGCACAAGATCGTGGACGGCGCCACCTACGAGCATCTGGTACGCAACGGCGAATTCGATCTGTATTACCGTTTCATCATCCAGCCGCAATGGCCGGGCCGTGAACAGCGCCGCGCCTGGAGCTCGGCGGACCCCGAACGCGTCGGCTCCAATCCCACCGGCCTGGCTGATGCCGGCATCGACGCACTGGTGGAAAAGGTGGTCGCGGCCGAAACGCTCGACCAACTCACGCTCGCCGCCCGCTTGCTGGATCGCGCGCTGCAATGGGGCTATTACGCCATTCCCGGCTATCACGACAATCACCGGCGCGTGGCCTACTGGAACCGTTTCGACCGACCGAACTTGCTGCCGAAATATTCCTACGGACTGGATTACTGGTGGTGCAAGGATGCCGCGAAATGAGCGGAGCACTGTCAAATTTACGGTCTGCAATTCACAGGATGCGGTCGCGTGACGGCTTGACTTGCCTGTGCAGCGCGCAGACGCTGACCCGCGATCCGTAAGGATCCGCGTAACAACCGCCACAACCTTGGAGGTTGGAATGGAACCACCGATGCACGTCGCCGCGATGATCGGTGTGGCACTCGTTCGGGCCACAGCGTAGCGGCTTCATCCGCGGACGGCATTCCGGGAGCGGTCGCCTGGGGCCGCAGCAGTGAGGCATGGCCCCGCTTCGACCCTCCCGGTGTACATGCAGGGCTGGCGTCCTCACGACGCGTCCCCTTCAGCACGCATCCCTAGCCTACCGCAACTGAAGCATCGTCGATGGCTGAGGCGCGCCGCGGGTTTGGCGTGGATTTTGTCAGCCACGCTTCGGCCTCGCCGATCGGCAATGGACGCGAAAAAACATAGCCCTGTCCGATGTCGCATCCCGCCACTGCGAGCCGCATACGCATCTCGTCGTTCTCAATTCCTTCCGCGACGACCTTGATGCCGAATTCGCGCGCTAGGGCTATGGCTGCGCGCACAATTTTCCACATGTCCGGGTCGGACTGGCCCTGACGCACGAAGCTCTGGTCGATCTTCAGTTCGCTAAACGGAATGCGTGCGAGCGCCGACAGCGAGGAATAGCCGCAGCCAAAATCGTCGATCGAGACGCCAAACCCCTTGATACGCAGCCGGGTCAGAATGTCGGCCGCCACTTGCGCGTTCGCAAGCGCGACGGTTTCCGTGACTTCCAGTGTGATGGCACCTGCGGGCACACCGGCCTGTCCCAGTATCTCCTCAAGGCGTTCGGGCAGGCCCAGATCCTCCAGCATCGACGCACACAGATTGACGGCTACGTTCATCCTGGGATGGCGCGCAAACATCGGCCGATAGGTCCGCGCAACCATACGCAGCATGTGGAACGTGAGCTCCGACATAAGACCGAATCGCTCCATGGCTGGCACGAACAGGTCGGGCGGCACCCGTACCCCCCGCCGATCGGTCCAGCGGGCCAGAGCCTCGAACCCGACAACCTCCCCGGTTCTGAGATCGACCTTGGGCTGGAATGCCGGACTGATCTCTCCATTCTCGAGCGCGAGGACCAGAGTCCGCACATCAAGCTGGGGGGCCGGCCTCACATGCGGCTCGACCGGCACCGCCTGCTTTCTGTCGTTGCTAAACGTTGCGCGCAAGCAAGCCAGATCGAGAGGCTTTCGCAAGGCGGCGCTCACGTCGATTCCAAACGAGCGCGCGATCCGCGCTGCAGAATTCAGAATGCGCTCGTCACAGCCGCTGGCCAGAATGACCGGCGCGCGAACGTCAAGGTCCGATATCAGGCGCAAAATCTCAACACCGTCGTGTTCGGCCAGCGAAAGATCAAGCACGATGCGCTGGAAGCGGGACGTGGCCAAAAAAGCCGCCGCCTGATCGAAGCACGACGCCTCCGTGACTTCAAAACCTGCTTGTGCAGCGATCTTGCCGATGATCAGCCGTTGCACGGAATCGTCATCCACGACCAGCACCCGCAAAGGCGCCTCCGCGTCTCGTTCGATGGTCACGACTTGGGGTTTCATCGCGCCGGTCTGCTTCAGGCGGCCAGAATATCGGCCATTGCGATATCGTCCGCCTCCATCAAGGCGATGACGATGCGTTCGACCGCAGCAGCGGTCTGTCGGGCATCGAGAATCGGCGCTATTCCTTCGAGCCGCTGCGCTTCCATCGACAGCCGCTCGAAGCCGAATGTGGCCGACGAGCTCTTGATGGCGTGCGCTTCGCGCATGATCAGCGCCGGGTTGTTCTCGCTGAGGCTGCCATGAATCGTCCGCACGCGCTCCTTCGCGTCGTGGAGAAACACCCGCAACACCTCGATGGCCCCGGCCTCGCCTATTTCACTCTGCAATTGCCTGAACCTCGGGGCGTTAAAGGCATTGCAGTTCGAACCCGCCGTCATGAAACCAGCTCCTTTTGCTTTTCGGAATACCGGTTGATCGCGGCAGAGAGCCGCCCGAGCGTCACCGGCTTGTGGACAAAATCGTTCATACCCGCGTCGCGGCAGGCCTGCACATCCTCATGGAACGCGTTCGCCGTCAGGGCGACGATGTAGCAATTGCGATGGGGCGTCGGCAGATTGCGGATCGCATGCGTTGCCGAAATGCCGTCCATTTCAGGCATCATCACATCCATCAATACAAGATCGAATCGGCCGCGCTGCACCGCGGCCACCGTTTCCACGCCGTTCGAGGCGGTGGTCACGGAATGTCCCGCTCTCTCAAGGATTTTCGTCGCCACCAGCTGGTTCGTGAAGTTATCTTCCGCCAGCAGGATCCGCAGGCCAGTTTGCGTCAGTGGGTTTGCATCCGGCACGATCGACGCGCGCTCCCATACGATATCTGTAATGCCTGCTTCATCCACACGGAGTTGGATGGAAAATCTGAACGTACTGCCGAGGCCAACGCTGCTGTCGACCGAAATGGTGCCACCCATGCGGTTGACCAGACGCTTGCAGATAGCGAGACCTAATCCGGTGCCGCCAAAGCGGCGCGACACCGAGCGATCCAGCTGCGAAAATTCCCGAAACAGCAGCGAGATGCCATCGGCTGGAATTCCAATACCGGTATCGGCGACCATGATATTCAGTTGCATCTCGCCGTTTTCGTTTACATGGTCACTGCCCACCCATACGGTCACGCCGCCGCAATGAGTAAATTTGATCGCATTGCCGACGAGATTCAGGAGAACCTGCCGAATTCGCGCTACGTCGCCGATCGCCGTGGCCGGCACGTCGGCGGCAATTTCTGCGGAGAGTTGCAGGTTCTTGGCGGCCGCTTGGGAGCGCAGAATGTCGAGCGCCCCGTTGATCGCCTCCCGGATGTCGAAAGAAATTTCTTCAAGCTCAAGCTTGTCGGCCTCCATCTTGCTGAAGTCGAGAATATCGTCCAGCACCTGGTTCAGATGGTGAGCAGAGTTGCGTAGCGTGATAGCGATCTCTTTCTGCTCGGCATCCATTTCGCTGCCAACGAGATTTTCCGCCAAGCCGATAACGCCGTTCATCGGCGTCCGAAGTTCGTGACTCATCACGGCAAGAAATTCGGAGCGAGCGCGCGTTCCAGCCTCGGCCGCATCTCGCGACTCCGCCAGGCGCCGCTGATACCGGAGCACCCCCGCCGTCATGACACTGAGCAGAAGAGTCAGCATCGCGGATGCCGCGATATAGCTCGCCCGGTTGTAGCGAAAGATTTCGTAGATCTGCGCCGTCGATTGTCCGAGCATGACGATCAGCGGATATCCGCTGATCCGCGAGAAACTGTACAGGCGCTCGACGCCGTCCGCCGCGCTCGCGGCCACAAACGCCCCTGAATCGAACTGGGCGAAGCGTGCTGTGTAGTCCGACCCCAGCAGTTTTCCGACCTGCGAGGTCGATTCGGGTGCATGCGCACGGATAATGCCGTCGGTACCGACGAGGGTCAGGGTACCTTCCTTGTCAACGTGCAGAGACTTGTAGAATCTTGACAGATAGGCCGGATCCATCGAGGCGACAATCACCCCGCCAAAGTTTCCGTCGGGCATCGTGACCCTTCGCGTCAACTGGATCGACCAGCGTTCGGACACCCGTCCGAACACCGGCGCGCTGATATAGAGCGTGTCTTCGTTCGAATCGGCATGAAACCGGAAATGCGCCCGGTCGCTGAGATCGAGCCGCCCCAGATGCGGATCGAGATTGGAGGAGACGAGAAATCCGTCCGGGCCGATAATCGCGATCTGGAATACCAGATCGGTGAGCCCCTGACTGTTCTCGGCCCACGTCACGATGTTGAAGCTGCCGGGATCTTTCGCGTAGAATTGACGGACATAGAGCAACGTCTGATCGGCGACGCGAATGGAGCGGACGATTTGCTGCTCGAAGGCGTCGGTGAGATTGGCGCCGTTCTGGAGGGCGGCCTGCTCTGCGCGATGACGATCGGTGCCGATCATGAAGGCTGCGCCACACCAGATCAGCAGGATCGCAGTCACGCCAAGTGCCGCGCTTCCGAAACGACCGAAATGGCGCAGCCCCCCAACTACGAGGGACATTCGCCCATGCCTGTCACCCTTCTCTTGCGCGGACATGCCACTCTCCACAACCGCACGCCTGAATTCTGACTCTGCGGGTGTCGAGCGATAGGTAGAATTTTCGGCTTTTCAGTCGGGTAAATTTGATTGCGGAAACTCGCCCCTATCGGCGCGGTTTTATGCACAGGAGCAATGCGTAAATTGCAATGTAGCGCGTTTCTTGGGCCAACTTATGGTTTACAAATTCAACCGATATCCAGACGTGAGAATAATCTAGTCCACGTCTTCGATCTGCTCGGGTCCGCCGCCGAAGGCGCGCTGCGCCAATGTCGCTTCCATGAACTGGTCGAGATCGCCATCCAGTACGCCGCCGGTGTTGGAGGTGGAAACCCCCGTGCGCAGGTCCTTCACCATCTGATAGGGCTGCAGGACGTAGGAGCGGATTTGGTGCCCCCAGGCGATATCGGTCTTGGCGGCATTCTCGGCGGCAGCCTGCTCTTCTCGCTTTTTCAGTTCGCGCTCATAGAGCCGCGCCCGCAGCATGTCCCACGCTTGTGCGCGGTTGCGGTGCTGCGAGCGGTCATTCTGGCAATACACGACGATATTGGTCGGAATATGCGTCATGCGGATTGCGGATTCGGTCTTGTTGACGTGCTGGCCACCGGCGCCGCTGGCGCGCAACGTGTCGATGCGCACGTCGGATTCGTTGATGTCGATCTGGATGCGGTCGTCGATCACCGGATAGACGTCCACGCTGGCAAACGAGGTGTGGCGTCGCGCATTGGAATCATAGGGTGAAATCCGCACCAGCCGGTGCACGCCGTGCTCGGTCTTCAGCCAGCCGAAGGCGTTGCGGCCCTTGATCATTACCGTCGCCGACTTGATGCCGGCTTCTTCGCCCGGGGTTTCTTCCAGATATTCCACCTTGTAGCCGCGCCGCTCCGCCCAGCGCGTATACATGCGCAGCAGCATATTGGCCCAGTCCTGGCTCTCGGTGCCGCCGGCCCCGGCATGAACTTCGAGATAAGTGTCGAGCGGATCGGCCTCGCCCGACAGCAGCGCCTCGAGTTCGCGCCGCGCGGCTTCGGCCTTGAGTTTGCGCAGGCCTTCCTCGGCGTCAGCGATCACCGCCTGATCCTTCTCGGCCTCGCCGAGCTCGATCATGGTGATCTGGTCATCGAGCTCCTGCTCGATGCGGCCGATGGATTTGAGCTGGTCTTCGAGCGAGGTCCGCTCCTGCATCACCTTGGAGGCGCGCTGCGGATCGTTCCAGAGTTCGGGGTCTTCCGCCTGCTTGTTCAGCTCGGCAAGACGCGCATTCGAGGCATCGAAGTCAAAGATGCCTCCTCAGCAGCCCGACCGACCGCTTGATTTCTTCAACGAGGTTTTCGACTTCCGCGCGCATGGGACCCGCTCTGTAACGAGGTTGCACGACGGAATCCGCCGCGATGCCGCCCGGATTTAGCGAGCCACCTCCGTGATGGCAACGATTATGTCAGTACAGCCCGCCGGTTCCCGAGCGCACGGCGCGTCCGGACTCCTCCGGCACCGCGCCGAAGGAGCGGCCATCGGCATCGCTGTAGCCGATGATGGAGGCGGAATCGGGCGGCGCGGTGCCCGGCTTGAAGGCTTCGAGTATGACCTTCTCGGCGCCGGGTCCGACGCGCAGGCCGCTCTTGGCGTCGATGCGGATCAGCTTGATGCCGGCCGGCACGCGGAACGGCACCGCCGGCTTGTCGGCGAGCGCCACCTTCAGGAATTCCTTAACGATCGGCGCCGCCATATGGCCGCCGGTCGCGCCGCGCCCCAAGGGCTTGGGCTTGTCGAAGCCGAGATAAACGCCGACCGCGAGATCGGGCGAGAAGCCGACAAACCACACGTCCTTCTCGTCGTTGGTGGTGCCGGTCTTGCCGGCCACCGGCTTGCCCACTTCGCGCACCACGGTCGCGGTGCCGCGCTGGACCACGCCCTCCATCATGGAGGTGATCTGATACGCGGTCATCGGATCGATCACCTGCTCCCGGCGGTCAACCAGTGTCGGCTCCGGCTGGTTCGCCCATTTGTCGGCGTTGCAACCGCGGCATTCGCGCTGGTCGTGCTTGTAGATGGTGTGACCGTAGCGATCCTGGATGCGATCAATCAGCGTCGGCTTGATGCGGCGTCCGCCATTGGCGAACATCGAATAGGCTGCCGTCATGCGCAGCACCGTGGTCTCACCGGCGCCGAGCGCAAAAGACAAATAAGGCGGCAGATCGTCATAAACGCCGAAGCGCTTGGCGTATTCGGCAATCAGCGGCATGCCGACATCCTGCGCCAGCCGCACCGTCATCACGTTGCGCGACTGCTCGATGCCGAAGCGCAGGGTCTGCGGGCCGTAATATTTTCCGGTCGAATAGTTTTCCGGTCGCCACACGCCGAGACCAGGCCCCTGATCGATCTCGATCGGGGAATCCATCACGACGGTCGACGGCGTATAGCCGTTGTCGAGAGCGGCGGCATAGACGAAGGGCTTGAACGAGGAGCCCGGCTGCCGCAACGCCTGGGTCGCGCGGTTGAACTGGCTCTGATCGAACGAGAAGCCGCCGACGAGCGCCAGCACACGGCCGGTGAACGGATCCATGACCGAGATCGCGCCCGACACTTCCGGAACCTGCCGCAGGCGATACTGGTTGTCGCCGATTTCCTTGCCATCCTTGCCGGTGAGCGGCTCAACATAAATCACGTCGCCCGGCTCCAGCACCTGATTGACCTTGGTCGGCGGCTTGCCACGCGTCGGGCCGCTCGCCGCCTTCGCCCATTTCACGCCGTCGATGCCAATCAGGCCGACCTGACGTTCCTTCACCACCGCCCCGCCCGGCTCGCGGGCTGGCTGGAATCCGATGCGCGCGGACTGGTCCGAGGTTTCGAGCACCACCGCGAGCTTCCATCCAATATCGCTCAGCGCCTTCACTTCGGCGAGCTTGACGCCCCAGTCGCCGGAAATGTCGACCTTCTGCACCGCGCCGCGATAGCCCTGGTTCTCGTCATATTTGGTCATACCGTCGGTGAGAACCTTGCGCGCAAGGATCTGCATTTTTGGATCGAGCGTGGCGCGGACCGAAAGACCGCCCTCATAGAGCTTCTTCTCGCCATAGCGTTCGAAGATCTCGCGGCGCACTTCTTCGGCGAAATATTCGGCGGCGAAAATATGCGCGCCGGTCGGCCGCGCGGTGACGTTGAGCGGCTCCTTCTTGAATTTCTCGCCTTCGGCCGATTTCACGAAACCGTTCTCGACCATGCGATCAATGACGTAATTGCGCCGCTCGATCGCGCGCTCGCGCTGACGGAACGGATGCAGGTAGGTCGGCGCCTTCGGAAGCGCGGCAAGATAGGCCGCTTCCGGCACCGTGAGCTCATGCACCGACTTGTCGAAATACAGCAGCGACGCCGCGGCGACGCCATAGGCGGAGAAGCCGAGATAGATTTCGTTGAGATATAATTCGAGAATCTTGTCCTTCGTGTAAGTGCGCTCGATCTTCATCGCGAGCAGCGCTTCCTTGATCTTGCGCGTGAAGGACAATTCGTTGGTCAACAGAAAGTTTTTCGCGACCTGTTGCGTGATCGTGGAGGCGCCCTGGGGGCGGCGGGAGGAGCCGAGATTCTGCAGATAGAGCATTCCGGCCCGCGCAATGCCGTTGAAATCGAGGCCGCCATGCTCGTAGAAGTTCTTGTCCTCGGCCGAGAGGAAGGCGTTGATCACGAGTTTCGGCACCGCCTGGATCGGAAGATAGAGACGGCGCTCGCGCGCATATTCGGACACCAGCGACCCGTCGGTCGCGTGCACGCGGGTCATCACCGGCGGCTCGTAATCCTGCAGCTGGGAATAATCCGGCAGGTCCTTCGAATAATGCCACATCATCCCGGCCACGCCGGCTATGCCGACCAGAAACAGGATGGAGCCGACCGCGAACAGGAAGCCGAAGAAGCGGAGCATCAATTTCATGCGTCAAGACCGGTCGGGCGCGGCTGCGGCCGCATCCCCGCTGAATGTGAATCTGTCCATGTTTGCAACGCGTTGTTCGCAGCCACACTCACGCGCAAGATGCCTCCTCGTCGCGTGTTTTTATGGTCAAACTGAGGCTTTTCGGCCTCCCCTGACCGTCACCCGTTATCTCGAGGCCGCTTCCGCACCCGCCATCCGGGTGCGGAAGAAGGCCTCCACCCCCTCGGCGATGCTGCCGGCCGCTTTCGCCCGCCAGCCGTCCGAGGTGAGCAATTTCAGGTCGTTCTTGTTGGTCATGTAGCCCAGTTCCACCAGGACGGACGGCACGTCGGGCGCCTTCAGAACCACAAAGCTGGCCGATTTCAAAGGCTTCTTGTGCAGCCGCATGGCCGATTTCATCTCCCCCACCAGGGTGCGGGCGAATTGATGGGAATAGCCCTTGGTCTCGCGCTGGGCGAGATCGATCAGGATGTCGGCGACGTCGCCCGGCTCCCGCGCCATGTCGATGCCGGCCACCACGTCCGAGCGGTTTTCGGCTTCCGCCAGCTTGGCGGCTTCCGAATCCGAGGCCTTGTCCGACAGCGTGTAGACGGTCGCGCCCTGCACGTCGCCCTCGGCCTTGGGCAGCGAGTCGGCGTGGATGGAGATAAAGAGCGCGGCCTGGCGCTGGCGCGCCATCTTCACCCGCTCCGCCAGAGGGATGAAGGTGTCGTCGGTACGGGTCAGCACCACCCGGTATTTGCCCGACTTCTCGAGCTGGTCGCGCAGCGTCATGCTGAAATCCAGCACCACGTTCTTTTCCATGATCTCGCCGTCGGCGGCCTTGGCGCCGGTGTCCGGTCCGCCATGGCCGGGATCAATCACGATGATCGGGCGCGGGTCGGCGGAGGTCTGCGGCACCGCCTCCACTTTCTTGCGCGGATCGGTGACCGGCAGCGCCTTGGCCTGCTGCGCCATGTTGCGCATGAAGCTCTCGCGGTCGGTGGCCGCCAGATCCAGCACCAGCCGCGCCGGCTGGCCGTCCTTCGGATCGAGCACAAAGGCCTGGTTCACCCGCACCGGCCTGGTGACATCCACCACGATGCGGGAGCCGCCGGCCATGACCAGGCCGTAGCGATAGGCCTTGACCAGCCCGCGCCCGCTGTCCCCTGCCTTGGACGGCAGCTGGAAGACGGTCTGCGGCAGGTCGATGACCACCCGGTAGGGATTGGACAGGGTGAAGGCCCGCACCTCGAGCTTGCGGGTCAGGTCGACGATGAGCCGTGTTTCCTTGTCGTCGCCGGCGACGCGGGCATCGGTCGCGATCGGCAGCGAGTCCAGCGCCTGGGCGCGGACATGCACCGGCATTCCGGCCAAACCGGCGGCCAGAACGGCAGTGTATAATGCGGAGAAAGCCCAGCGGCCGGCCACGAGTCGCCCTCCCGCCCTATCCATAGCCCATTAGGCCGGCCGGTGGTTAACACGAACTTACTGCGCCGCAGGCGTTTCCGGACGGGTGTGGCCTCGGTGCGACGGCGACCTGCAGATGCTGCAATAACGAAACCGCCCCGCAGCTTTGCGGGGCGGTGACTGTCAAACCGCAGCGGCGCCGCAGCGCGGCGTCCGGTCAGTCCTTCAGATCGGCCGGCACCTTGCCGCCATTGGCCGCGAGCTTGTTCATGACCTGCTTGTGCAGCCAGATATTCATGGTCGCGGAATCGTTGGTGTCGCCCTTATAGCCGAGTTCCTTCGCCAGTTCCTTGCGGGCCGCGAAACTGGAATCCAGGTCCAGAACCTTCATCAGGTCGACGATGGATTTGCGCCAGTCGAGCTTCTCTTTCTTCTTGGCCGCCATATCCGAGACGACCTTCTCCACATCGACCGCCGCCATGGCAGTCCCGCCGCCGGCTGGCGCCGCCGCCGAGCCCGCCGCGCTTGCAGAACCGGTCCCGAAAATCGCGCCCATGATCTTGCCGAAGATGCTCATTGTTCTCTCCCGTGAAATGACAGTGTGAGTGCGCCTCTGAACACCAGTTCTCATCGACCAAGCGGTCCAAGGACGCCGGGAGTTTAACGCCGATCGCACGTGATATTCGAGGCGCGTACTGCTTTAAAAAGCTGCAGTCCGATTCACATTCGCGTCACATGGGCGACCGGCGAGCAGTTCCGCAGCGGAAGGCCGCGCCGGAGGCCCTGCCAATCGCCGCCCCGGCCCTTGAATTCTATCGCGGTAACAATAGTTTAGGTATTCATATAGCGGTCCGCGCGGCGGCCAATTTGGACATTGCCATTCCCGCCCCCGGCCCCTAAGAAAGACGTGCTGACGGTTTACAGTTCCGGTTGTGCCGCGTTCGGGCATCCGGCACGCCCGCCTCGACGAAGGCTCCGGAGAGGTCCGGATGCGGAGGCGGCGGGCGCCACGGTCGAACCGACCCCCTGCAAGGGCAGGCGGCGGACGACCTGATCGGCCGATGCCCGGGGATTGAGTATTGATCGAGAGGACGACCGGTCCTGGCGCCCTGCCTGCAGTGCGCCGTTTTCGACAACCGTGAGCACCGAGTAACCGCGGCTGCGCATTCATGCCAGCAGCCGCCCGCCACGGGTTTTGAATTTATGGCACACGCGCCATCGAGGTCTGCACAATCGCAGTCTGAACACCGCCACCGCGCAAGCGGCGGCGCGTGCGATGCCGCCTCCGGCCTGAAGCCAATCCCCTTTCCTTTTTCAATCATGCAAAGCGGCCGCGCGCCGCTGCGTCCTCATTCGCCTCATGTGCGGTCATGGACGCTAGCTGCGCGGCCCGAGAGATCAGTCTATGGCCAACAAGATGCTTATCGACGCGACCCATCCGGAGGAAACCCGGGTGGTCGTTCTGCGCGGCAACCGGGTCGAGGAATTCGACTTTGAATCCGCGTCGCGCAAACAGCTGCGCGGCAATATCTATCTAGCGAAAGTCACCCGCGTCGAGCCGTCGCTGCAGGCGGCCTTCGTCGATTACGGCGGCAACCGCCACGGCTTCCTCGCCTTCTCGGAAATCCATCCGGACTATTACCAGATCCCGGTCGCCGACCGGCAGGCTTTGCTTGACGAGGAGAGCCGTCAGCATCGCGACGAGGACGAGAATGGCGGCGAACAGCGCCGCCGCGGCGGCCGCAACCGGCATCGCCGTCGTGGCTCGGAACGCAATCGCAACCGCGATGTGGTGCGCAGCGACACCGTCGCCGATTCCGCCGCGCAGGGCGACACCGCACGCGAGCCGGACGCCGGCGAAGAAATCGCACGCGAGGACATTCCGGCCGGCGAGACCTCGCCGGTGCAGGAGACCGCCGCAGGGATCGAGGTCCATCGCGAGGACGACGACGCAGGACGCGAGCCTGCGGACGATTCCAGCAAGCAGCCTGCGCCCGAGACCGCGGCAAGCGACGAGCGCGCGCCCGAGCACGAGTCCGGCGACGCCCCGACCCAGCCCGGCGAGGCCGCGGACTCCTCCGACCAGCCCTCCGCCTCCGAGAACAACGGCGACGACGACGACGAACAGGATGATGACGACGACGAGGACGAGAACGGCGAGGAAGAAGAAGTCGTCGAATCCGTGGGCGGAGACGCCATGGAGGAAGTGCAGGAGCGCACCCCACGCTACCGCCGGCATTACAAGATCCAGGAAGTCATCAAGCGCCGCCAAGTGATGCTGGTGCAGGTGGTGAAGGAAGAGCGCGGCACCAAGGGCGCGGCGCTGACCACCTATCTCTCGCTCGCCGGCCGCTATTCCGTCCTGATGCCCAACACCGCGCGCGGCGGCGGCATCAGCCGCAAGGTCACCAGCGCCGAAGACCGCAAGAAGATGAAGGAAGTGGCGGAGGCGCTGGAGGTTCCGGAGGGCATGGGCGTGATCCTGCGCACCGCCGGCGCCAACCGCACCAAGACCGAGATCAAGCGCGACTTCGAATATCTGCTGCGGCTGTGGGAGAATGTGCGCGACCTGACGCTGAAATCCACCGCCCCCACCCTCGTCTATGAGGAAGGTTCGCTGATCAAGCGCTCGATCCGCGATCTTTATCACAAGGACATCGACGATATCGTCGTGGAAGGCGAAGGCGCCTATCGCGAAGCCAAGGACTTCATGCGGATGCTCATGCCGAGCCATTCCAAGAACGTCCATCTCTATCGCGACGCGCAGCCGATCTTCGTGCGCTACGGCATCGAGCCGCAGCTCGACGCCATGTTCTCCTCCACCGTGCAGCTCAAGTCGGGCGGCTATATCGTTCTCAACCAGACCGAAGCGCTGGTGGCGATCGACGTGAATTCCGGCCGCGCCACGCGCGAGCATTCGATCGAGGAAACCGCGCTCAAGACCAACACCGAAGCCGCCGCCGAAGTCGCGCGCCAGCTCCGGCTGCGCGACCTTGCGGGACTGATCGTCATCGATTTCATCGACATGGACGAGAACCGCAACAATCGCGCGGTCGAGCGCAAGATGAAGGAAGCGCTCAAGAGCGACCGCGCCCGCATCCAGGTCGGCCGCATCTCGCATTTCGGCCTGCTCGAAATGTCGCGTCAGCGCATCCGCTCCTCGGTGCTGGAAAGCTCGACCGAGATCTGCCCGCATTGCAACGGCACCGGCCATGTCCGCTCGGTGTCGTCGGTGGCGCTGCAGCTCGTGCGCTCGCTGGAGGAAACCCTGCTCAAGGGCGCGACCCATAATCTCATCGTTCGCACCCGCTCGGATGTCGCGATCTATGTGCTCAACCACAAACGCGCGCATCTGCGCATGCTGGAGGAGCGCTTCAAGGTCGCCATCACCATCACCACCGATCCGACCCTGACCGGCCATCCGGCTTATTCGGTGGATCGCGGCGAGCAGGTGATGACGCTGGAACAGGCCAGGGCGCTGGTCACCATCAAGCCCGACAGCGTGCTGCCTTACGCCGAGGAAGAAGAGGAAGACGATTACGTCGCGGAGGACGCCGAGGCGGAAGCCGAAGCCGAGGCCGAGGCCGAAACCGCCGCCGGCACCGAAACGCCTGCGGGCGGCGAGCGCAAGGGCCGCCGCCGCCGGCGCGGCCGGGGCGGTCGCGGACGCGACGGCGAGCCGCGCGAAGCCTCCGGCTTCACCCATGAGACCGTGGCCGAACACGCGGTCGCGCATGCCGGCGACGATGACGCCTCGCCCGAAGGCGAGACCGAGGACAGTTCGGCCGGCGCCGCCGAAGGCGAAGGCCGCGAGTTGCGTCCCGACGGCGAAGCCCGCCGCCGCCGCCGCGGACGGCGTGGCGGACGGCGCAATCGCCGCGACCGCGACGGCAATGGCGAGACGGCCGCCGCCCCCTATGAGCGCGACGGCGCCGATGATGTCCGCGCGCAAGACCAGGCCCCGGCCCGCGACAGCACGCCCCACGAGGCGCCGCGCCGCGAAGAGCCGCGCGCGGAATTCCGGCCCGCCGAACCCGCTGTCAGCGCCGCACCGGCGCCCGCCGAGCGGGAGCAGCCGCGCCGGCGCTCCACCGTGCGCGAACCCGCCCCCGTCCTCGGCAGCGGCGCCGACACGCCACCGGCTCCGCCGGCCGCACCGCCCGCTCCGGAGGCCCGGCCGGCCGCGGCGGCCCCCGAGGCCGACAAGCCGCGCCGCTTCGGCTGGTGGTCGAAACGCGGATAAGGTTCGCCTTGCCGCAACACGATTGAGACCGCGCGTCCGCCCGGGCGCGGAAGGAGACGTGCATGAAAAGCGCATTCATCGCGCGCGACGCGCAGGCGACGGTCGCCCATTACGGCCAGCTCGGCGTCAACGAAGACCTCGCCCTGCGCGTCTACACCACGCGCCTGCTCGGCCGCGATCCGAAACTGGTGCTGCATGGCGGCGGCAACACCTCGGTGAAGACGCGCATGCGCGACCTGCAGGGCGAAGAAGCCGACGTGCTCTGCGTCAAGGGCTCGGGCTGGGACATGGGCAGTATCGAGCCGGCCGGCCTGCCCGCCGTGCGGCTCGAAAATCTCAAGAAGCTGCGCAGGCTCGACGCCCTCTCCGATGAGGACATGGTGAAGCTGCAGCGCGCCAACCTGCTCGACCCGATGGCACCCAACCCGTCGGTGGAGACGCTGCTGCACGCCTTCGTGCCGCACAAATTCGTCGATCACACCCATTCCACCGCCGTGCTCGGCATCGTCGACCAGCCCGACAGCCGCGCCTTGTGCGAGGATATCTATGACGACCGCATGGGCTTCGTGCGCTACATCATGCCGGGCTTTGGCCTCGCCAAGGAAGCGGCCGATGTGTTCGACAGGAACCCGAACGTCGAGGGCCTGATCCTCGACAAGCACGGCATCTTCACTTTCGGCGCCACCGCGCAGGAAGCCTATGAGCGTATGATCGAGAAGGTCACGCGCGCGGAAGAGCGGCTGAGAAAAAACCGCAAGGCGGTGTTCGTCACCGCGCAATTGCCGCAACGCGCGGCCGCGCTCGCCGAGGTCGCGCCGATCCTGCGCGGCGCCGCTTCGCTGAAGGACGAGAAGAACGAAGGCGCATGGCGCCGCCTGATCCTCGATTTCCGCACCAATGAGGCGATCCTGAATTTCGTCAACGGCGCGGAGGTCGACCGCTACAGCCAGGCTGGCGTCATCACGCCCGACCACACCATCCGCACCAAGGACTGGCCGATGATCGCCCCCGCCCCGGCGGACGGCCGGCTCGACGATTTCCGCCGCGCCGCCAACGAGGCCGCGACCAAGTTCATCGAGAACTACAAGTCCTACTTTCACCGCAACAACGCGCGCGTCGGCCACACCAAAAAGATGCTCGACCCGCTGCCGCGCGTGATCCTCGTGCCCGGCCTCGGCCTGTTCGGGCTCGGCCGCTCCAGGAAGGATGCGCGCGTCGCCGCCGATCTCGCCGAAGCCGCGGTCGAGGGCATCACCGACGCCGAAGCCATTGGCACCTTCTCGCCGATCTCCGAAGCGGACATGTTCGATTGCGAATACTGGTCGCTGGAACAGGCCAAGCTCGGCACGGCGAAAGAGCCGCCGCTGGCCGGACAGGTCGCCGTCATTACCGGTGCGGCCGGCGCCATCGGTTTTGCCACCGCCAAGGCCTTTGCGGCGGCGGGCGCGGAAATCGCCCTGCTCGATCTCGACGCCAGCGCGGCGCAGGAAAAAGCCAAAAGCCTCGGCGGCGCGGCGCTCGGGCTCGCCTGTGACGTGACCGATCCGAAGTCCGTTGAAAAAGCTTTCCGCAAGGTGGCCGAGCATTTCGGCGGCGTCGACATCCTGGTGTCGAATGCCGGCGCGGCCTGGCAGGGCAGGATCGGCGAAGTCGACGAGACGATCCTGCGCAAGAGTTTCGAGCTGAATTTCTACGGCCACCAGCGCGTGGCGCAGGCGGCGACCAGAATCATGCTGGCGCAAGGCACCGGCGGCTGCCTGCTCTTCAACACGTCAAAACAGGCGATCAATCCGGGGCCGAATTTCGGACCCTATGGCCTGCCGAAGGCAGCCACCCTCTTCCTCGTGCGTCAATACGCGCTGGATTACGGCGCCGACGGCATCCGCGCCAATGCGGTCAATGCCGACCGCGTGCGCTCGGGACTGCTGACCGACGAAATGATCGCCTCGCGCTCGCAGGCGCGCGGGCTGAGCGAGAAGGATTACATGTCCGGCAACCTGCTGGCGCGCGAAGTGACGCCTGAGGATGTTGCGCAGGCCTTCCTGCATCAGGCGATGGCGCTCAAGACCACCGCCGATGTCACCACCGTCGACGGCGGCAATATCGCGGCGGCGTTGCGGTAGGTCTTGCCGCTCCACGCATCACTGCGTTCATCCCCACGTCAGCAGGCCTACACCTTCGCCGCCGCAATGCGGGCGCTCGCCTTGTCGCCGAATTTCATGGCGTCAAGATTGACGATGGGCGGGCGGCCCTTGGCCAGCGCCTTGTAGAAGTCGCCTTTCGACACCGCGCCGACTTCCGCGATCATCTGCCAGGTGTCGCCGCCGTCGCGGCTTTCGAAAATCTGGCCGTCGGTGTCGCCGGCATAGAGTGCAAAACCGCCGTCCCAGGCCTCCAGCGTCAGGCCGCTGAAGATCGCGCGCTGGCCATCCGGCAACCCGCCGAGCAGGCGCTGCCAGGTCTTTCCGCCGTCGCGGCTGCGCGCGATCTTGCTGCGCGCGCGGCCGATCTTGTACCA